>Ga0209083_1000013_pt1 | contig 290996 bp, 225 predicted proteins | sample AM7aDNAmetaG_FD_184132 | JGI IMG/M metagenome (GOLD analysis project Ga0209083, IMG submission 184132) | Freshwater microbial communities from Finland to study Microbial Dark Matter (Phase II) - AM7a DNA metaG (SPAdes) (version 3) | ecosystem: Environmental > Aquatic > Freshwater > Lake ...
TGATGCCTATCAATATATTCTTGGCAGAATTAACGGTGATGCTGAATTCTATCTGCCCGAATTAGTCAGAGAAAGAATCCAGGCAAGCCATCAACATTGAGTCCCCATATATAGGGCATACCATCATCTTTTTTGGTAAAAGAATTACCCTCATTTATTGAGAGGATACCAAATTTCCAAATAACGTGTAGTAGATCAAGCCAATAGACATGAAGCCCAACGCTCCGATAATACTAAGTTTTTCTTTTTCTTACTGACTGCTCTTTTGTAAACAGATCAGCCGTGTATTTATCATATAACTCAAACAAAAATTCGATGCGTTTGGTTTCGTTGGGGAAGGGCTGGGGGCGGTAGCAAAGGTCAACGGCTTTGTCGAGTTCCTGATGGGCTTTGACCAGGGCAGGGGGCATAGTGAGGGGATCGTAGAGATCGGCCAGGGAAGTAGCGAGGTGGCGAGGTAGCGAAGTCGCGAAATTGGCTTCGCTGCCGGCGGGATGAAGGAAGCTTTCACGGACATCGAGCACTTTTTGGGCGGCATCTTCCACATCCTTTTTCTGCTTTTCCGAAGGGTTTTCGGGCCAGGGGAAGTTGTTGTAGACGATATCATTTGAATAACGAAAGTCACTTTTAATTCTACCGCAAACATATTTAATCCAAGTTTGATGGATTGCGGATGTGAGTATCCCAAAGTGATACAGAGTCGCATTTGGAATGGCATTACAACTATCTGCAACAATGAAATCCTTTGTGAAAAATCCAATCGGGATGTATTTTCTGTTTTCGGAAGAATGACGGGGAATAAGCACATAATCTGAAGATGGCTGCCTGTTTTCAGAGAATAGAGTTGGAAACTCTGCCCATTTCACAGTTGCAACTTTAGTGCTTGCTAATCTCATTTGTCTCACAGCATCAACCCTTTTTAATAGATCGGGCAAAGTTTTAAGCTCACCTGGGTATATATCCGTAAGCCAAAAGCACCAGCGCATTTCATTATGGAGGAATTCTTTTGCACTTACAAATGGTTTGATAAATTTTTCAGATAGTGGTTCTTGACGAATGAACTCTTTTTTTTCATCATTAGTGAGTAATAGATTTCCACCATCTGTAGGTTGACTGCCTTTAAACATTTCAGGCACATTACAAATCGCATGAGTTCTTGATAGCATAATGAAATCTTTCCCCTCTACCAAATACGGATTGATATTGCCAACTCTTATTTCATGCGGTTCTCCTGCAATATCCAGGTATTCAAAAATTCGTTTCTCCTTAATATCATCGTTTGAAAACCCAATGATAACAACATGTACCGCAGCTTTCCCCCGGGCTTCATTACTCCATTTGAAGGTCCTGTGGGCGAAATGGATCTTGAGATGATACCTGTTGAAGAGTTCATTCCAGAGAACTCCAACCTGTTCTCCCTGGGCAATGGAATTCGTAGAAACGAAGGCACAACGGGTCAAAGCTTGCTGCAAGGAAGAATCATGCTCGAAGGCAAGATATTTTGCTGCTTTGATGTACCAGGCCGTAACAAAATCCAGTACCCCTGCCCCATGAACACCGGCGAACACAACTTCCATATCGGCTTTTTGTTCGGTATTCATCAGGCTTTTCCCCGCAAACGGCGGGTTCCCATAGATAAAATCGAATCGGGCTTCCTTCTTTTCAAAGGGTATGGGTTCTATCATGCTTTGCCAGTCCATGCGGAGTGCGTTTCCGCAGTGGATGTTGGGACTTTTGCGAAGGGGGAGGCGAAGGAAATACTGTCCGAAGTCTTCGCTGGCCTTCATGTTCATCTGGTGGTCCATGAGCCACATGGCGACCTGGGCGATCTGGGAAGGGAATTCTTCGATCTCTATTCCGTAAAACCTGTCCACGTCGAGCTTCAGCAATTCGTGAATGTCGAATACCTGCTGCCCTTTCTGAAGGGTCTTGATAATCTCTAATTCGAGCAATCGAAGCTCACGGTAGGAAATAACAAGGAAATTACCACATCCACAGGCAGGATCAAGAAAATGAAGTGAAGCGAGTTTATCATGAAAGCGGATGAGTTGGTTCCTGTTAACTTTCACCGATTCATACTCCTTCCAGAGCTCATCCAGAAAGAGGGGTTTGATCACTTTCAGGATGTTCTTCTCGGATGTGTAATGTGCTCCCAGGTTGCGGCGTTCCACTGGATTCATTACACTTTGGAACAAAGAGCCGAAAATAGCCGGTGAGATCTTCCCCCAGTCGAGAGCGGTACATTCAAACAGTATGGTCCTCATGGCCGTGTCAAAGGAGGCAGGCGGAAGGGTTTCCTCGAACAGTTTTCCGTTTACATAAGGAAAAGCATTCAGGTCTTCGTCGAGATTGGTCAGGCGCTTATTGGAAGGTGTATTGAGCACATAAAACAGGGTCGAAAGATGATGAGCCAGGTCACTTCCGTCTTCCCTGGTCTTATTCTCAAGGTAATCGCGGAACTGGTCGCGCTCGAATATGCTGGTGTCTTCGGCAAACAGGCAAAACAGCAATCTCACAAGGTAAAGCTCCAGGGGATGGCCGGTATAGCCTACTGCTTTCAATCGGTCATGCAGCCTGCCCATGAGCTCGGCGGCCTGAATATTCACGGGGTCCTGTTCCTTGAAAACATGCTTTAGGTAACCGGCAATGAAGCCAAATTCCTTCACATTTTTGTACAAATCCTTCAGTTCGAATTCAAGGTGGCTGTCTTCTTCAAGGTTGTACAGCCTGAACCTCGCAAAATCGGAAACCAGTACGTATTTTGGCAGCTCGTAATCCGCCAGCCCCGGAAAATAATCAAGAGCCTGTTTGTAGGCTTTATCCAGGTCTTTGCCTTTTGACTTATGCTCGACAAGGATGGTCCCTTTCCAGAGAAAGTCAATATAGCCGGTGCTTTCATCGAGACGATGAACGGGCTTTTCAAAACTGCCGATCTTGCGGCGGGAGATACCGAACACATCGAAAAACTGGTCCCAGAAGGTTTTAGCTTCGGCTCTTTCGCTTGCTTCTCCTTCCCATTCCTTAGAGAAACGGATTGCACGATCCTTGATTTCGTTCCAGCTGAGTGCCATAAGAATGGTATTGATATTTGCTAAATTAGAATATTTTTAAATGACATGAGAATCGTTGATTTCGATTTCCGATTTTTTTACCTTTACCTATCTGAATTTTTGAAACCTGATTAATGTTCATAGTTTAACACCATTAATATGGATAAGGGGAGAAAAACAACAAGCGAACGAAAAGGAAACGAAGGGGCATTGCAGTCGGAACTTGACTTACTGAAATCCAGATACGAGGAATGCGAGGCAGCTCTCAATAAAACCGGGTTCCAACTTGGTGAGCGCCTTAAGGAACTTCATTGCCAGAACAGGATGTCGGAGATCTTTGCTGATCTCTCGCTGGAGCTGGATGAAGTTTGTTTACAGATTTTGGAACTTATCCCTCCTGCCTGGCAGTTCCCTGAGTGGACCGGGGCTATGATCATTTTGGAAGGCCAGACATTCAGGACAAAGGGGTTTACCGGGAAAGGCCCTCAGCTGCAACAGGATATCATTGCCGAGGGAGTAAAAGTTGGCGAGGTGAGGATCAGTGTGAAGGTCCCACGCACGAAAACTAATGATGATCCATTCCTCCCGGAAGAAAGCGACCTGATTAAGTCAATCGTATTGCGATTGGGAAATGTAGTCGCTTTAAGGAAGAGGGAGATTGCCAGACGTCAAGGTGAAGCGCTTTATCATTCCATACTCTCTGCTTCTCCCGATGTGATTACAATTACCGACCTGGAAGGAAAGATCAGGTTTTCATCGGAGCGGTCTGTTAAGATGTTCGGCGCCTCCAGCTCAAATGAGTTTTTAGGACATCCTATGCTTGAATATGTTGATCCTTCGGACCATGAAAAAGCATTGGTTGAGATTGGAAAAATGCTTTCAGGCCAGCTTTCCGGTGCAGCAGAATATACAGGCGTGAGAGCTGACGGGAGTAAATTTGATATTGAAGTGAATGGCGAATTTTTGCGTGATGAGACTGGTCAGCCTGTAGAGATGATCTTTGTGACCCGTGATATTACCGACAGGAAGTATGCCGAAAGAAAACTGGCAAAAACAGAAGAAAGGTTCAGGACCATTGTCGAAAACCTGAATGATGTGGTTTATGAAATCTCGAACGACGGAACCATCAACTATGTGAGTCCCTCGATTGAAAAGTTTCTTGGCTACAGTCCTGAAGAACTGATCGGAAAAAACTTCTTCAAATACATGCATGAGGAAGACATACCGATTATTATGAGAAAGCTTAATGAACTGGAAAACAGGAATTATGAGTTCCTCGAATACCGGTATTACACGAAGAAAGGCCAGGTACGCTGGGTGCGCTCATCGACCAATCCTATGTTCGAGGATGGAATTCTGATAGGGGGGCGTGGCATACTCATTGATGTAACAGAACGAAAGGAATCGGAGATCCGGATCAGTCAGAGTGAGCAGAAGTACAAGGCTCTGTTCGAGTATTCTCCCGACGGCTACCTGATCTTCCAGGACGGGATCTTTGTTGAATGTAACAAAGCCTCAGAACGGTTGATTGGAGGCAGCAGAGCTGATATAATCGGAAAAAGGCCCGATGAGATCTCTCCAGAATGCCAGCCCAATGGCAAACGATCCCTTGATTATGTGATCGAGGTGGTAAATAAAGCCTTTGCGACCGGCACGAATGAATTTGAATGGACTCATAAGAGAGTCGATGGAACCGAGTTTCTGGCTCTTATCCACCTTGCCCCGGTCCACTATGAAGGCCGGGATGCCCTTCTTGTTTCATGGAAGGATGTAACCTTGCTTAAGGAGGCTGAGAATAAGATCAAAAAGAGTGAGGAGAAATACCGCAGCCTGTTTGATTTTTCACCCGACGGACATCTCATCATTAAGGATGGTGTTTATGTTGAGTGCAACAAGGCAGCGGAAGTCCTGGCAGGCGGGGATCGTTACATGATCGTTGGAGCTTCTCCCGGTATGCTATCCCCTGAAATTCAACCTGGAGGCCGCCGGTCTGACGACCTGGCTGCTGAAAAGAACAGGGAAACCATGGAAAAGGGGAAAAATACCTTTGAATGGGTGCATAAACGATTCGACGGCACAGAATTCATTGCAATCGTCAACCTCTCTGTAATTGATTATGAAGGTGGTAAAGCCATTCTGGTTACCTGGAAAGATATTACCGCCCTCAGGCAGACCGAACTGGCAATAAGAAAAAGTGAAGAAAAGTACCGACTGATGTTTGAAACGATCCGGGATGTATTTTATGAGGCCGATCTCAGCGGGATTATCCTGGAGATAAGTCCGTCGGTTAGGTTCCTTTCAAAGGGTCAATTCACACGGGAGGAGCTGATTGGTAAGTCTCTCTTTACTTTTTACCAGAACCCTCACGACAGGGACAGGTTTCTTCAGAAAATGTCAGTTAAAGGAACTGTCGATGATTTTGAAGTGATGCTCAAAAACAAGGATGGATCAATCATCCCGGTTTCCCTGTCCTCTGCATTCTTATATGACCAGGATGGGAAACCCGCAAAAATTGCCGGCAGTGTTCGTGATATTACCGAACGAAGGCATGCAGATGAAGAGTTGCGTAAATTCAGGACCATCGCCGACAAGGCCAATTATGGGATGGCTATTGCAGAACTCGATGGTACAATGCTCTATTCGAATGATTACTTTGCAAGGATGCACGGATGGGAAGTAGGCGAGGTCATAGGGAAAAACCTTTCCATGTTTCACAGTGAACAGCAAATGGTCCGTGTGGCTGAGGTTATCGAACTTCTCAGGAAGAACGGGGAATTCCAGGCTGAAGAGGTCTGGAGGACGAAGAAAAATGGTTCTTCTTTCCCATCACTGATGAATGCTATCGTGGTTTACAGCAACGGAGTGCCCCAATATATGTCGGCCACGGCACTAGATATTACAGAACTCAAGGAGTCCCAGGAGCAGGTTGTTAAAAGCGAAGAGCAGCTAAACAATGCCCAGGAGATAGCAAATATGGGTAGCTGGGATCTGTACATAAGGACAGGGGAAACTTCCTGGTCAAAGAATTATTATAGGCTCATTGAAAGGAGTGCCGATACTTTCAAATCTAACCAGGAAAATTTCATGAAAGTCGTCCACCCCCAGGACCGTAGTCTGATCAATAACGAGATGAATAAAATCCTGGAAACAAAAGCTCCTGTGAGCATTGATATGAGACTTATGATGCCCGATGGGCGCATAAAATGGGTCGTCAACCATGTGGTCCCTGAATTCAGTTCGGGGCAGCTTATTGCGCTTCATGGTGTAAACATAGATATCACTGCAAAGAAAGAGCAGGAGAATGAGATTAACAAGCTGAAACTGGCAATAGAGCAAAGTCCTGTTTCTATTGTCATTACTGATCTGGAAGCCAAAATTCAATATGCAAGTCCGGCATTTTACCATATTACGGGTTATACATTCGAAGAAGTCAAGGGGAAGGATGTCAGATTGCTGCAATCAGGGAAAACGCCTGAAACCGTATACAAGGATCTTTGGGAAACGATCACGTCGGGAAAAGATTGGCAGGGTGAATGGGTCAACAGGAGAAAGGATGGCAGCTTGTATTGGGAAAGCATTAGTATTACCCCCATTCTGGACGAAAACAATACAATTTCAAGCTACCTGGCGGTCAAGCAAGACATCAGCGAAAGAAAGAAAGCAGAGCAGGAAATCATGGACCTCAATGCCAACCTGGAAAAGAGAATTGAAGAAAGGACGATTGAACTGGCACTTGTGAATGACGGGCTCACCAGGGAAATAGAGGAAAGGAAACAAATTGAGGAAGAGTTGAAACTAAAAACCCTTGAACTTGAGCAGTTCTTCAGTGTCGCTTTGGATTTGCTTTGTATCGCCGATACCTCAGGGAACTTCATCAAGGTCAATAAAGCATGGGAAAGAATCCTGGGGTATTCTGGTGAGGAACTTGAACATCGCAAATTTCTTGAGTTTGTGCATCCTGACGACCTTCAGCCAACCCTGGATGCAATGGCTAAACTGGATGCCCAGAATCCTATTTTCAACTTTACGAACCGTTACAGATCCAGTGATGGGACCTACCTTTTCGTTGAGTGGCATAGTGTTCCTGTCGGACACAGGATCTATGCTGCAGCCAGGGATGTTACCGATAGGATGAAAAATGAGGAGGAACTGAAAAAGGCAAGGCTTGAAGCAGAAGAAGCTAACCAGGCAAAGAGCGAATTCCTGTCAAGAATGAGTCATGAGCTAAGGACTCCTATGAACTCAATCCTTGGTTTCGCTCAGCTGCTCGAAAGGGGCGAGCTGAATTCAAGCCAGAAAAAAGGAGTCCATCACATCCTCAGCAGTGGAAGACATCTGCTGGAACTGATCAATGAAGTCCTTGACATTTCACGCATAGAAGCAGGCAGGATCTCTTTCTCTCCGGAACCCGTACAACTGCAGGGTGTGATAGCCGAGATGATCGATCTTGTTCAGATTATGGCCAACACTCGACAGGTGCGCCTACAGGTCATCGATTCTGATGCCATCAGACAATTTATCAAGGCAGACCGTCAAAGGCTGAAGCAGATCCTGCTTAACCTGATTAATAATGCCATTAAATATAACCACGATGGAGGAACTGTTAGGATCAGTGCTGAAAATTTGCCGGAGAGTCCGCTTGGGGCTGAAGCCATCAGGATACTGGTTAAAGATACCGGAATGGGAATCAGCAAGGAGGATATTCCAAAACTCTTTATTCCTTTCGAGAGAATAGGAGCTGAAAATACAGAAACAGAAGGGACAGGGCTTGGTCTCACCGTGGTGAAGAAACTGATTGACCTGATGGGGGGGCTCATGGGTGTGGAAAGTACCCTGGGAGAAGGATCCACTTTCTGGATCATGATGCCTAAGGTTGACAACCAGTATGAACAGATCCGGAACGGTAATATTGATCTCGGATCAAAAGTATCGGATCAACCCTGGAAAGGACTCATCCTCTATATCGAAGATAACAAGCCGAATATAGACCTTGTGCAGGATATCATTGATTCAACAAGGCCGGGGATCAAACTTATCACTACCGCATATGGTAAGCTGGCACACAACATGGCTGCTGAGTTCAAACCCGACCTGGTGCTGCTTGATCTGAACCTGCCCGATATTCATGGTTCCGAAGTTTTACGCACACTGAAATCTGATGAAGTGACACAAGCAATCCCGATCGTAATAATCACAGCGGATGCTGTTCCATCACATATCAATCCCTTGTTGAAGTCAGGAGCCATTGATTGTATTACCAAACCACTGGAGATTGATCATTTATTGAATATTCTGGACAGGATCTTTAAAAAAGTTTAAACCGGTTAATTAATTCAGAACTTATGAATAATGATACGAATCTTAAAACATCGAGAATCCTTATCGTAGACGACCAGCCTGCAAATATTGATATGCTGGAAGGATTCTTTGAGATGGAGGGTTATACGAATGTAAGCTCCCTTACCGATTCACGCAGGGTAATGGAATTCCTTGATAAATCCCAACCCGATCTTATCCTGCTCGACCTGATGATGCCCTTTCTGACCGGGTATGAGATAATGGAGCAGCTTAATGAGAGGATTTCCAGGGATGATTTTCTTCCGGTTCTCGTCCTGACTGCGGATATAACACCTGAAGCCAAGAAGAAAGCCCTGGCCCTGGGCGCCAGTGATTTTCTTACAAAACCATTCGATCTTACAGAAGTCGGGCTCAGGGTCAATAACCTACTGCTTGCAAGGTCACTTATGAATCAGTTGAAGGATCAAAACCTGATCCTGGATGAAAAAGTGAAACAGAGAACAGCCCAGCTGGAACAGAGTAACATGGATCTGACAATGGCCAGGGACAAGGCCCAGGCCAGCGACCGGCTCAAAACCGCCTTCATGCAGAATATCTCTCATGAGGTCCGTACTCCTCTTAACGGCATCCTGGGCTTTAGCAAACTTCTGGTAGAACCGGATATTAACTCAGCGGAAAAGCAGAATTTCCTGATCTTTCTCGAGCTATCAACGAACCGGCTGATCAATACGATCACTGATTACATGGATATCTCCCTGTTAGCCTCGGGCTCCATGGAAGTCGCCAGAAGGCCTGTTACAATCAATAATTTCATGAGGGAGGTGAAGGATAATTTCAGTAAAGCCTGCCTTAGCAAGTTCATCGCTTTCGATTTCCTTATCAATGATTCATTCGAAGCAACTTGTATTAAAACTGATCCTGATCTCCTGCGCAAAATCATTTCACATCTCATCAGTAATGCTGTGAAATTCACTTCAGCCGGAGCAGTGACTGTAGGTTACTCCTTAACCGAAGAAACTTTTGAATGTTTTGTTAAGGATACAGGTAAAGGTATTTCGGAAGAGGCCAGGGAGAGAATATTTGAGCCTTTTATGCAGGAAGATATCTCTGCTTCAAGGGGACATGAGGGGAGCGGACTGGGACTATCCATTGTTATGGGATGCATCAAGCTTCTCAGTGGTGAGCTCAGGCTAGAATCTAAAAAGGACATTGGTTCAGTGTTTACAGTGATACTTCCTCTTTGTGATGTGAAAAAATCTCTTGAAACATCATCCGGGAAACCAACCCATGCAAAAGAGAAAACCCCTGTGCTGCTGGTTGCTGAAGATGACGATGCCAACCGCCTCTTCCTTGAAGTTGTGCTTAAAAAGCTCGTACCCACAGTACTCCAGGCAACCAACGGAAAGGAAGCAGTGGAGATATGCCGGGCACATCCCGAGATCACACTGGTGCTCATGGATATCAAGATGCCAGTCATGGACGGTTTAGAAGCAACCCGGGAGATTAAAACATTCAGAAAAGACCTGCCTGTCATCGCTATTACAGCCTATGCCATGAGCGGTGATGAACAAAAATTCCTAACCTCCGGCTGCGATGATTTCATCCCGAAGCCGGTTACAGTCAATTCCCTGGGGAACAAGCTGAAGGTATACGGAATTAATTGAGATCTGATTCCTGTAAATCCTTGGTTTTTGAGAATGCCGTGGTTGATGTTTTATGTGGATTACATAGTATGAAAACAAATGCTTGTGCAAAGATAAACGTAATAGAATTACAGGATAGATATAGGATAGATACAGGATGAAAATATTAAAAACAAAGAAAAATCATTCTTTCATCTGGAGAACTCATACTGCTTCCTCAGCACCTCAAAAAAAAATCGCTCCCGCCTTTTAAAGGAATATCATCAGTAAAAATGATGTTGAATGCAAGTTTTCAGAATCCTGTTCGTCTAATCCATAAACACTGAAGTCTAACCAGATTAAAACAAGATTATGAAAACAGTAAAAGGAATCTGGTAAGAGAAAGGGGCAGGGAAAAGGGATGAGACACAGGTGGGGACAGAAAACTAATGGCCGGTGAAGATGCTATCGTTCTAAGGTCCTTCCGTATTACTTGAATAGAGAATATCGATCTCTCCCTTTTCAGAAACACATTCCATTAACTTGTTCTTGAGTTTCCAGCAGGTCATCTGGCGAATGGTCATCTTACGGGCCAATTCATAAGAAGATATAGTGGGTTCATTGCAGACCATATGCATTATTCTGAATGCTTCGGGCAGATGTATCCTGCAACGATGAAAAATCGTATGGGCTGTAGCAGATTCTTCATGCTTGCATCGGGTACAGCGACGTGAATAAGGTGTTTTACCTTTACAATAATTCGTATTTCCGCAATGCCGGCAGGTAAATCCGGAAGCCCACTTTTGATCTGCAATTAATGCCAAACATGCCTCCTCGGTAACTAATGATTTTATTTCAAGCTTAGCAAAGGGTATTTTCATTTTAATATTGGTTTTCAATGCAAAATTAAAAAGAATAGTGATAATTAAGCGCTTTATTGTAAAATTATTTTTATCTTTGCAGTGAAATTTAAACTCAAACTCCCTATGAAAAATTTATCTATTATCTCAGCTACTCTTTTACTAATGGTATTTAGCTCATGTAACAGTGTTGGTGGTAATAACTCCGGAAGTTCGACCTCAGAAATCAAAGAAGGTGTTGTTAATCAAATGAGTACTGAAACCTTCAAAAAACTGGTTTATAACTACCAGAAAAATCCAAATAACTGGGTATATGAAGGGAATCAGCCCTGTGTCATTGATTTTTACGCTGACTGGTGCAGGCCTTGCAAAATGGTTTCTCCAATCATGGAGGAACTTGCAAAAGAATATAAGGGGAAAGTGGTATTCTACAGAATCAACACGGACCAGGAAAGGGAACTTTCTCAAACTTTTAACATTAGTTCAATCCCTGCTATTCTATATGTTCCAAAGAACGGAAAGCCTCAGATGGCTGTAGGTCTTGCAGCCAAAGTAGACTATATTAAACAAATACAATCCCTGCTTTTACAAACGACGGCAAATAAATAAAACGTGAGAAATATCTACGAATGCCCTTTTACGACCATACTCATTATCTTCAGGTTCAGCCTGAAAAATTTATATAGTTGATATGGAAAGTTTGATCTCCAGAATTTTGTCCCCTTAGTAGGAATAGGTGGATAAAACTCATCCTTATATGCCTTCGATAACTTGTTTTCGCTCATTTTTATCAAAATTTAAAATGGTAAACCGGGATCATTCAGGCAACAACCACCAGAAAGGATATCCCTTAGCCTTATGCAGGAACATATAATGGAGGAATAACTTTATCCAATGCCCGGCCAGCCCTATCTCCCCTACTGTTGCATTGATATCGCGCCCCCAGTCGGGATATTTTTCCCAATCAGGAACGACCGGTGAAACCGTCATTGTAGCGCCAAGACCTTTAGTCATGCTGAAACCGGCGGAAACAATGCATGCTGCCCCCATACGTCCCATATTTGCAAGATGTGGGTGATTGGTTCCACCCTTTTTAATGATTTCAGAGATATTTTCGGCAACAATCTTTCCAATTACCCCAGAAGGCATCCCGGTGCGTGGAGGAGAAGGGAATATCTCCGTTCCATTGGGGCTTCTCATGGGTTTTGAAATAGAATGAGGAGGAGCAAAAGCAATGCCTGTAGCATAAATATTAGGATAGGCAGGACTTTGATAACGCTCAGGCCAATCCCTGATACTCCAGTCTTCAAACGGTTTAGGAGCATAATCAGCATCAACCAGCATGAAGCCGCTGGGCGCAAAAAGCCTGGGAGTAATGTCTTCACCTGTTTTTGCGTAGGCTTTAATACCCTGACCTGCAAACGCAGGGATCAGCATGGCAAAATCAAATTCAATCGAACTGATCTTTCCATCCAGGGTTTCATAAAGTGCTACGCCAGGATCCACTTTTGTGATGCCGGCCCGCTTGATCCAACTGATATTATTTTCGGCCAGTACCGATTCGGTAAAAACCTTAGTAGAAGTAATATATCCTCCCCTTTTAATAAAAGCTCCCCCCATCCCGAAATCCCCGACTTCGTATTCGTTGGATATCCAGGTTATATCGGCAAGATGGCTAAGTTTCCTCCGTTTAAACTCAAATGCAAGGTTCAGGGCATATTCAAAAGCAGCACCCTGGCAGGTAGCTTTTGGATGGCCGGTTCCGATGAGGAATCTTTGCTTTTTCCCCTGATGCATCCGATCGATTGCTTTCTGCAATTCATACCATGTATGTTCAGCATGATCACAGGAACAAACCGAAAGCGAATTTTTACCAGGTCCCAAGCCAGGAGTAGCATCAAAATTAAGTTTAGGGCCGGTTGCATTAATCAGGAAATCATAGGGAACCTTCTCTTTTTGGCCGGTATTCCCTTCGGATGTGTACTCAATGGAAACGAATCCTGATTTGATTTCATCGTCCCCTTCAGGATGTAATGAGATAGCTTTTGCTTGTTTGAATATGATACCCCAGCGTTTATATACCTTTGGAAGTTTAAACCTGACCTGATCTACCGTCATTCTACCCACCCCAACCCATATATTTGAAGGTATCCATTGATAATACTGGCTGGGTGAAACAACAATCACTTCATGCTGCCGGCCTAGTTTTTTCTTGAGAAATGCGGCAGCCGTATGGCCTGAAATTCCTGCGCCAAGTACTACTACTTTCATATTTACGTTTTGAGATAAGTTCTTCCGAGAATTGTATGTAAATTTATGGAAAATACGTTTCTAACCTAACATCTATGAATGAATTTGATTTAAAAGCAAAAGACTGGGACATGAACCCGGTTCATATAGAACGATCAAAGGCTATTGCCGAACAAATGATAAGGTTTCTTCCCTTATCAGACAAAATGCGGGCCCTTGAATTCGGCGCGGGTACAGGAGTACTCAGTTTTTTGCTCAAAGACCGGTTTGCGGAAATCACTTTGATGGATAGTTCAATGGAAATGCTTAAAAAGGCAGAGGAAAAGATTGAGGACAAAGACCGTTCAAAATTCAAATCCCTGTTATTGAACCTCGAAACCGAAGATTATCCTGGAGAACTTTTCGATATCATTTACACCCAGATGGTTCTGCATCATGTCAAAGATACGACCGCCATATTCAGCAAATTTTATTATCTGCTGAAGCCGGGAGGAATACTGGTTATTGCTGATCTTTACCTTGAAGATGGATCGTTTCACGATGGAGATACGAGTGTTCACTTCGGATTTGATCCTGAAAAACTAACAGAAATCGTAAATCAGCAAGGCTTCATAAACCCTGCAATTTCACCCTGTTTTATAATCCGGAAAGAGATATCCGCAGACCAAAAAAAGGAATACCCGGTGTTTTTACTGACCGCTTTCAAGAAAGATTCTGCAAGGAATCCAGGTTAACCATCACAAATATCCTAATTGTTTAAGATGTTTTTGCCTTTTCTGGTATCGAAGGATTCAATTCGGCGATGAGAACTTCAACGGATATGAAATTTGACGACTTCCCCACATTGTACAAATGGAGAAATAATTAAACTTACGATTATACTCGTAATTTTTCCATATTTTTCCAGAATTTCCATTATAATCTTACCTTTATGATACTTCGTGAAAGGTATATCAAAGAATTAGAGCCATTTATAGGAAAACCTGTGATCAAAGTCATTACAGGATATATCAGGAGGGCTTGAGAATATCGTTTTCCTTGAGTTACTAAGCCGCAGATATACAGTTCATGTAGGGAAACTCAAGGAATTGGAAATTGATTTTATTGCCTCGAGAAATGACGAAAGGATTTACATCCAGATTGCCTATCTTCTGCATGATCAGTCCACAATTGACCGTGAATTCGGAGCGTTGGAGAAGATCCCGGATAATTATCCGAAGATGGTGTTATCCATGGACAAGTACTTCTCTTCCAACAGGAAAGGGATACAATGGTTCAACCTGCTGATGTTTCTGACACAGCAGGATTAGCTGTGATGTTTATCATCGCATCCTTCATGCTCATGACAAGTCTTGTTATTATCGGTAATGTTTCCCTGTAAATACTCGGTAACTACATCCTCGGCAAGGCCGGTACATCCTCTTACAACTTCGATACCATTGGTATACAGATGCTGAATTGCCCCTGCGCCGATGTTTCCTGCAAGCATGATCGTGACTCCATGGGTAGCGAGCACTTCAGCGATACCTGAACGACATCCGCAACCCTCGTTGGCTTTAACGGTTTCGGTATGTATTATCTTGTTATCCTGTGATAAAGAGAAGACTGAATATGTATCTGAATGACCGAAATGGTCATTTACAAATCCGTTGTGAACGGGAACAGCAATTTTCATTTAGTTGTTTTTATGGTTTAATAATTCTATCAGTTCTGAAACTGAAATCCGGGTATCCGGGTGAATGATCATCTGAATCTTGTTTTTGTTAAGCAGCTGTTGAACTTTTGTACCAAAATCACCTGCAATCACACGTTTAACATTTTTTGCAATTAGCTCATCTACAACAATGTCCCCTTTGCATCCTTTTATTCCTTGTGCAGGGTTATTTATTACCTCGGTAGTATGGCTTATATCATCATAAATATGAAAATGAGAACATTTACCGAAATGCTTATCTATCAATGTTTCTGAGCTTGAGTTTTGAGCTGCAATTGCTGTTTTCATTTCAATTTGTAGTTATTTCTTCAAGATTTTTAGATTGGCAGAGAGGACACCTGATAGATGATAATTCCATCTCAGGGGCAGTAAAGAAAATATTACAGGCACGGCAATTATACCAGTCATTGCTAAAATACGCCCTGCCTTTTTCAACTTCAATCGGACGGGCTTCAGCGAGAGCTAATGCGATTTTTCGCCGGGCGCTTTCATAAAGACGCGTAAAGGTAGGCCTCGAAATATTCATGACCTGGGAAGCCTGGGATTGTGTCATTAATTCATAATCACACAACTTCAAAGCCGAATATTCCTCAAAAAGAAGAAAAACCGGTTCATTCTCTCCTGCATAATAGCCGAATGGCTTATAGCCCTTGAATTTTGGAGGGTCAAATACAGTACGGTTATTTTTTGGACGTGGGGACATAATGCATTTTCTGATCACAAAGGTACAAAATATTTTGCTATTATGAACAAATGTTCATTATTTTTGTAAAAAATATCTTTGAACAAAAATAAAATCAAACAGATATGAGTGAGCTATTTGAAAAGATCCCCATGGAAGGGGTTAATAATATTATTGTCATTGCATCCGGAAAAGGAGGTGTTGGCAAATCAACTGTTGCAGCCAACCTTGCCATAGCTTTTGCAAGAAACGGGCTGAGAACTGCATTGGTCGATGCAGATATATATGGCCCTTCTATTCCAAAGATGTTTGGTTTGGAAAACGAAAGACCTGATGTAAGTGCGATTGGAGATAAAGAGATGATGTTCCCTATAGAAAAATTCGGGGTAAAGATCATGTCGATCGGATTCTTTGTTGCGCCAAACCAGTCATTGATCTGGCGTGGCCCGATGGCGTCAAATGCCATGACCCAGTTATTTGAAAACACCCAATGGGGAGATATTGATTATATGTTCGTGGATTTTCCTCCCGGCACCGGAGATATTCAACTTACTACTGTACAAAAACTCAACCTGAAGGGGGCAGTCATCGTGACAACTCCACAGGGAATAGCCCTGAACGATGTACGCAAAGCCGCATCCATGTTTGACAACCCGGATATTAAGGTTCCAATCCTTGGTGTTATTGAAAATATGTCATGGTTTACACCCGGAAAACACCTTGATGAAAAATATTTCATTTTTGGGAAAGGGGGCGGTCAAAAAATTGCATCCGAATATAACACTGAATTACTCGGGCAGGTACCACTTGTAATGGAAGTAGGCGAAGCCGCAGAACATGGGAAAAGCGTTTTCAACCAAAGTAATAAAGAGGTTGTAACTGTGTTTGAATGCATTGCTGTGAAATTAATTGATTAATGGAGCAGTAGATGGAAAAAAACTGACATTTGAATGGAGATCTGAAGAAAATGAAATTTGTAATCCCAGGATTTTAATGGAAACTGTAGTTCAACAGGTTTTAACAGATATCCGTTTTCAGGAAGGACTGAAAGCCTGTATCAGTTGCGGTACCTGCACTGCGATATGTCCGGCTGCCCAGGTGTCGGATTATGACCCCCGGATGCTTGTAGAAATGGTTCAAAGCCGCAATGAAGAAGTTTTATTGGAATTGCTGAGCGGAGATACCATCTGGCGCTGCGGTGAATGTTTATCGTGTAAAACAAGGTGTCCGCGGGGAAATACGCCCGGTTATATCATACAGGCATTACGCGCATTGTCCATTAAAACGGGCTTATTTGCCGGTTCAAGACAAGGAAATCTGCAATTGGAAATAAAACGATCAGTAGGTGAACATATCCTGAAATACGGTTACTGCGTGCACATTGATGAGATTGATACAGGTAAATATCCTGAACAGGGTCCGGTCTGGGAATGGTACAGGGAAAACCGGGAATCTGTTCTTGCACGATTAGGGGCAAATTACAATCATGAAGGTGCCGGAACGCTGAGAAAAATTTCGGATCGTTCGCTGGAGGATCTACAAGCGATTTTTTTTGAAACCGGAGCAATGGAAAGATTTCAGCAGATTGAATCCGGAACTGCTAAAAAAGCAAACGATGAAAAATAAGAACCAGCGTTGGTTGTCCTATCAGAAAGAAATTGCCGATGACCACTATTATTTCGCCCGCTCCTGCATTCGCCAGAATTTTTTCCCGGCTTCAGAAACGATTTTCCTTAAAATACTTAAGGAAGAACTTGGGAAAGATATCTTTGATGATCCGGAACAGACCACATGTACCGGGATTGCTTACCATTCGGGCATCATTCCCCTTGAAACGACCATGACTGTCGTGGCAAGACAATTCGCGCTGATGACCAGGGCCGGATATGAAAATTTTGTGTGTTCCTGTGTGACATCCTTTGGCATTTATACTGAAGTGCTGGAAATGTGGAAGCATTTTCCTGAAGAAGAAAAAAAAACCAGGGCAGCTTTATTGAAATCAACCGGCCTTGAATTCAAAATCCCTGCAAACCTGGTTCATACCAGTGATATCATATACAAATTCAGGGATCAGATTGCTGAAAAGGCCAGGTTAAGACTGGTTAACTCTACGGATGGGAATCCTCTGAAAATTGTTGACCATGTTGGCTGTCATTATGCCAAAATATTCCCAGACAAAGGGATAGGAGGCGCTGAGTATCCTTATGTTCTAGCAGGTCTGATCGATGCCTGGGGTGGTGAGCAGGTAGATTATCCTGAACGCAGACATTGCTGTGGGTTCGGATTCAGACAATACCTGATCAAAGAAAACCGTGGATACTCTGTTACCAATTCAAAAATCAAGTTTGAATCCATGAAACCCTATCATCCAGATATGATCATAGCCAATTGTCCGGGTTGCACATTTTTTCTTGATCGCTGGCAATACGTGATCAGTGAGATGGAAAATAAAACCTATGATAATGAAGGTTACGGGATCCCGGTATTAACTTACGAAGAATTGGCCGGACTGGTCCTGGGGTATAATCCCTGGGATCTTGGCTTGCAACTGCACCAGGTAGATGTGGAACCGCTTTTAATTAAATTAGGAGTGAGCTATTCACAAGAAGATAAATTTAAAGGTATGAATGGTGAGGAATTAGGAAAACCGGTGAAACCCCAATTTTTAAAAACTCTCTAAGCTCTCCGTGCACTAATTAGCCTTACAGGTTTGCCTGCATCGTCAACGGCAGCAAAGATGAACTTACCTTCAACCGCTTTTAAACAGCAAGGTTCTTTGTTAACATCCAACCATATTTCAGTATTAATAACCAATTTGGCCGGACCAGCTGAAAGAATTTCAGCCTTTACTTTCACAATAGAACCCAGAGGAATAGCGAGTAAATATTTTACTCTTTCTACAGAAACTGTAACCATTCGCTGGCGTGAATAACGGGTGGCTGCTATATATGCAACCTCATCCATCCACTTTAGTGCATTTCCACCAAAAAGGTTGCCATGATCGTTAACAAATTCGTGAAATACAAACCTCTCTTGCCTGACTTCAAATGATGAATAATCCTTATTTATACTCATAACTCATAACCTGAATTTTCACTTACTCGCAATAATTTTTCAAAAGTAAACAAATTATGAACAAATGTTCATTACATTTGCAATCTTTATCATTATAGCTCAAAATAAAGTCTATGAAAGAAGAGAAATCCGGTTTTAACACCAAACTTATCCATTCAGGCGGCATCGAAGATCAATTTCATTCAGCAACCGTTCCCATTTATCAAACATCTACTTTTTCCTTTGATAGTGCCGATGAAGGGGCACGCTGTTTCGCTGGTGAAAGTGACGGTTATATATACACACGCATCGGGAATCCTACGATCAATGCACTTGAAAAACAACTCGCCATTCTTGAGAATGGATATGGAGGTATTGCTGTGAGCTCTGGGATGGCAGCAGCAACTACTATTTATCTGGGGCTAATGAGCCAGGGAGATCATATTATCAGTACTGATGCCATCTATGGTCCCGCCAGGGGTGTCATGGAAAAACAGTTTACACGTTTTGGGTTTCAATCAACCTACATCAACACAACAGATGCTGCGCAGATTGAAAAAGCAATTAAACCCAATTCTAAAATTTTATACATAGAAACTCCGGCAAATCCAACGATGGACATAACCGACCTGGTTGCATGCGCCGAGATTGCCCATAAACATAACTTGTTGCTGGTAGTTGATAATACGTTTTGCAGCCCATACTTACAAAATCCATTAGAATTGGGCGCCGACATAGTATTTCATTCGATGACCAAATTCATTAACGGCCATGCCGATATTGTCGCTGGTATCATCATCCCCAAAGAAAAAGCGATGTATGATAAACTGAAGAATATGATGATCAACCTGGGTTGTAATATGGATCCACACCAGGCCTATATGGTGCTGCGAGGATTAAAAACCCTTGGCATCAGGATCGACAGGGCACAACAGAGTGCACTTGAAGTCGCAAAATTCCTTGAATCTCATCCGCAAGTGGCATGGATCAGGTATCCCGGGCTTCAATCACATCCCCAGTTTGAACTTGCAAATCAACAGATGAAAGGTAGTGGTTCAATGATCAGTTTCGGCCTTAAAGGAGGTTATGCGGCTGCAAAAAAATTACTCGACAATGTTAAGCTTGCACTTTTGGCCGTATCCCTGGGAGGCGTTGAAACTTTGATACAGCACCCGGCTTCAATGACACATTCCAAAGTTTCGGCAGAAGATAAAGAAAAAGCAGGTATTACTGATGACCTTATACGGCTGGCTATAGGGATAGAAGACGTTGAGGATATTATTCAAGACCTGAACAATGCTTTATCACAATGATCTGAGTTTAATCAACCCCCATTCATGCTTTGAAGTCACAGTTTAAAGTGACAATGATCACCTGACTTATATTTTTTCTTTAAAGCACATAATTATCACTATAATTTATTATTTTTGCCGTCGGCTGGTGATACTTATGCGATTTAAAGATAAAATTGTGTAATTTTGCAGCTTTTAAAAAAGGGGTTTAAGACTTAGTAAAATTCAGCCTTGTAATTGATATAAAAATGGAAGTAAAAGAGATAAACAACAGGTATAGTGAACTCGCTGAATCGGAATGCTGCCTTTCCTGCGGTGGAGCAATAAATTATGCTGAACCGAAAACCGGTGAGGTGTGCGTTGACCTGGGGAGCGGTCGTGGGACCGATGTATTGCGTATGGCTGAATCGGTAGGAGAAACAGGATTTGTTTATGGTATTGATATTTCGGATGGGATGCTTGAAAAAGCCCGCCGGAATGCAGAAAAATTTGGTGTAGCCAATGTAAGATTTGTCCAAAGTGAACTTGAAAAACTTAATCTTCCTGATAAGGTAGCAGACCTGGTTATCTCTAATTGCACCCTAAACCATGCCGGTGATAAACAGGCTGTATGGAACGAGATATACCGTATCCTGAAAAAAGGAGGAAGGTTCGTGATCAGCGATATTTATGCAACTAAACCTATTGCCGAAGAGTACAGAAACGATCCTGTAGCAGTTGCCGAATGCTGGGCAGGTTCTGTAACAAGGCCGGAATATATGCAGCAGTTGGAAAAAGCAGGGTTTACCTCAGTTGAAATTATTGAGGAATCGGCTCCCTATAAAAAAGGAAATGCTGAAGTTGCCAGTTTTACCATTGCAGGAAAAAAGGATGCCTGTGAATGCGGGCATTGATAAGATCTGAGGATGATCACTTCTTCAGACCTCATATAAAGTAAAATAATCATTAACAAATCAAAAAACAGAACAATGAAAAATCTTATTAAAAAGAAGATTGAAGTCAAAACCCAGGTTAAAAAAGCTAATACAAAAAAAGTTGCACAGTGCTGTGCAAAAACATCCAAGACCATTGTGGGTTGCCATGATTAAAAAATGCCGATCAGATGGTTTATTCAAAACACAATATTTTTTCAAGGATTACCGGGTCGGAAAACTTTTTCTTAGTTAATCTGCTTAGCGGCAGTGCCGATATTTTGAATCCACAAGAAGGGCATATGGTTCATGATCTTCTTAATGGAAACATGACTGCGGATGACTTTCGTGAAAGCCTTATACAAAAAGGGTACCTTGTGGATGAAAAAGAGGAAACGAAGCTGTATCGAAGCAAGTATCTCGATTTCATCGACACCCGTGATAACGATGAGGTGCAGCTGTTTTTTGTGCCCAACTACAGTTGCAATTTTGCTTGCACTTATTGTTACCAGGATGAGTATGCCCCGGCCAAGCAGGAGCTGACTACTGAAATAATTGATGCATTCTTCAGGTATATCAGCCATGAATTTGCAGGGCGCAAAAAATACCTTACGGTTTTTGGTGGTGAGCCATTGCTCAGTTCTGCTAAACAAAAAGAGCTGATCGCATACCTGCTTCAACAGGCCAATCAATCAAATCTTGAAGTCTGCCTTGTAACAAACGGATATTCACTTAGCGGGTATATCGACATCCTGAAAACAGCAAAAATCAGGGAAATCCAGGTTACGCTTGACGGCGTTGGCAATGTTCATGATGCCCGTCGTTTCCTTAAAGGAGGGGGAGCGACCTTTGAAAAGATCGTAGAAGGGATAGATGCCTGTCTCGACAGCCAATTGCCGGTAAACCTGAGAATGGTGATCGATAAGGAGAATATTGACGACCTTCCTGAAATGGCGCAATTTGCAATTGATAAAGGCTGGACAAAAAATGAGCTTTTTAAAACACAGCTCGGCCGTAATTATGAGTTGCATCATTGCCAGGTGACTTCCGAAAAACTTTTTAGCCGTATCTCGCTTTACGAAACAATATATCAACAGGTAAAGCAACATCCGCATATTCTTGAATTTTATAAGCCAGCCTACTCCATATCAAAATTCCTTTTTGAAAACGGCAGCCTTCCCGATCCATTGTTCGATGCATGCCCTGCCTGTAAAACGGAATGGGCTTTTGATTATACCGGTCATATCTTCTCATGTACCGCTACAGTTGGGAAGGCTGATGAATCTCTGGGTACCTTCTACCCTGACGTATCACGCAAGGATGAAATGATCGCGGTTTGGGAAAACCGTGATGTTACTGCTATATCAGAATGCTTCACCTGCAGCATGCAACTGGCATGCGGAGGAGGATGCGGATCAGTTGCCAAAAACAGGACCGGCGATGTATGCTCCACCGATTGCCGCCCGGTAAAGGAATTGCTGGAACTGGGATTTTCGGCTTATTTTGAGAATACTAAATAAAATCATACACCACAACATTAATAGTAAAAGACAGGGTTCACGATCATCATCCAATTGACGCATTAAAAAATTAAAAAAAGAATGAAAGAAATCACATCATCCGAATTCGAAACAGAAGTTCTTAAAGGTGGAAAAGTTGCACTTGATTTTTATTCCACCGAATGCCCTCCATGTGAGGCTTTGGCCCCCAAGTTTGAAGGACTGGCCTCACTTTACGGCAAAGACATAAAGTTCTTTAAAATGTTCCGTCAGCAAAACAAGCCGTTGGCCGAGAGCCTGGGAGTAAGATCCTCCCCCACTCTGCTGTTTTTTGATAACGGAGTGCAATCCCCGGTCACACTCACTGGGGGCATTAAAAGGAGCGACATTATTCATGAACTCGACAGCATGTTATCCGCAGAAAGAGTTCAGGAGATAAAGAAAGAAATAAAACCGACTGTTTCTGAATTCGACGTTCTTATTCTTGGCGCAGGTCCGGGTGGACTTACTGCAGGATTGTACCTTTGCCAGGCGAAAGTGAATACCGTTTTGATTGATATTGCACTTCCCGGCGGACAGGTTTCAACCACGCATGAAGTATCGAATTACCCCGGCTTCATCGATCCCCAGCCAGGTTATATGCTCTCTCACAACATGTCGGAGCAAACCAGACTATGCGGAACCATTTATAAGGTGGCTGTTGATGTAACAAAAGTTGACCTGGAGAAGAAAGAAGTAATCATTGATGAATTTGAGACCATCAGGGCAAAAAAGATCATCATTGCAACCGGAACATCTCCCAACCTGATGGGCATACCAGGAGAGAAAGAACTGAAGGGAAAAGGAATTTCCTATTGTGCCACCTGCGACGCCAAGTATTATGGCGACAAGGAAGTAGTTGTGATCGGAGGCGGGAATTCGGCCGTGGAAGAAGCAGACTTTATCAGCAGGTTTGCAAGTAAAATCACCATGGTTCACCAGTTTGACGCCCTTACTGCCAATAAGCTGGCGCAGGAGAAATTGTTTGCAAATGAAAAGATCAAGGTTCTTTTCTCACACGAGCCAAGGTCTTTTGTACGCGATGGAGATAAAATGATAACGGAAGTTGAAGATTTAAAAACCAAAACTGTATCCAGACTGCACAGCGATGGCGTATTCGTTTTTATAGGCATGAAGCCCAATATTGATCTATTCAGGGATAAACTGGAACTTGATAAGTGGGGTTATATAAAGACAGATGAAGATATGCACACAAGTATGCCCGGAATCTTTGCAGTTGGCGACGTCATCAGTAAAAAATACAGGCAAATTACGACGGCTGTTGCCGATGGAACCATTGCGGCCATTGCCATCGCAAAAGAATTGAATTAATCACATAAACCTAAGTGATATGAGTACAAACCAATTGATCATCGAGCATGTAAGTCCTTTTAACGTACCCGTTACTGTTGAAAAGCTTAAAGAAGTTGCAAAACTCAAAGGATGGCAGAATCCTGCTGTACACAATCTTCAGCAATCACTTGCTAAATCAGGTAAAGAAGTTCTGCCCGTTGAGGTTGTAGAAATCTGCAAACCGGAATATTCAGGTAGTATGCTTGAAAAAAACGATGAGCGGATTGTTTCGGTTTTAATGCCTTGCCGGATTTCGGTTTACGAAAAAAATGACGGTAAAACTTACGTTGCATTATTGGACATGTCGCAATTGACAGATGGGATGACACAAACAGCGACAAAAGCTGTACAAGCTGCATCTGATGAATCCTTTGAGATCGTTAAAGCGGTCGTAGGAGCGTTCTGACAAGATGAAAAAAGTTCTTGTTCTCGGAGGCGGATTTGCGGGTTTACAAACAGCTATTGAATTACAGAAAAAAGGCGGCTTTGATATTACCCTGGTTTCTGATCGGGACTACTTATACTTGTTCCCAATTTCCATCTGGGTTCCGGTTCGACTGAAGGCTTTCGAAGATGTAAAAGTACCTTTAGCTAAAATCCGGAAGAAATATCCTTTTAAGCTTATTTTGGATAAAGTCACTGAAATTCACGCGGCAGACAAAAAGGTGGTTTGTGAAAATCGGACGTTGAACTATGATTATCTGGTTGTAGCTTTCGGGGCAGAAAAATTGCAACATAAGGGAATAAATCACACCCTCTCGATTTGCGGTAAGCCGGAGATGGCGATGGAAATCCGCAACAAAATTGATGCCCTGGTTCAAAAAGGCAGCGGTAAAATCGCGATCGGTTTTGGGGGAAATCCAAAGGATAAATCGGCTGTTCGCGGTGGCCCCGCTTTTGAACTGATCTTCAACATCCACAATTATTTGAAATCCAAAAAACTGAGGGATAAATTTGAACTGACGTTTTTTGCACCTATGGACGAGCCGGGAGCCAGGATGGGAAAAGGCGCCCTGGCCATGATGGATAAAATGTTTACTCAATATGGCATAGGTAAACGATTTGGGAAAAAGATCGCAGAGTTTGTAAGTGATGGCGTGATCTTTGAAGATAATTCAAAACTTAGTTCCGATTTTACGATGTTCATTTCAGCCGGGACCGGGCCTGCAATACTGAAAAATTCAGATCTTCCTCTTTCGGAAGCCGGGTTTGTAAAAATTGACAATTCCGGTCAGGTTCAAGGATATCCTGATGTTTATGCAATTGGTGATATCGCTGCTCTTGAAGGCCCTGAATGGATTGCGAAACAAGGCCATATTGCCGAACTCATGGGACGAAATGCTGCCTATAATATTATTCAGGCAGATAAAGGAAGCAGTAAACGAAAAGGTTACCAGGAACATCTGAACATTCTTTGTGTGATGGATACCGGTAACGGAGCTGCTTTTGTTTTCAGGAATGGCAAGAAAGCAGTTATGATCCCCATGCCCCTTGTAGGACATTGGTTGAAAAATGGATGGGGTATTTATTCGAGACTGTCAAAGATCGGAAAGTTCCCAAGATTGCCTGGAATATGAGATTCCTGATTCTTATTGCCCTTTGGTCTGCATTCTGCTTCCTTCATAGCTTCATGATCACTCCTTTTTTCATTGATTTTGTGAAGAAGAATACAGGAACCTCATACCGCTATTATCGCTTGTTCTATAACATTTTCTCAACTCTTATCCTGGTTCCGGTGGTAATCTACTCATACTCCGTCATGCAAAAGCCTTTTTTCACCTGGCATGGATATCTTCTGGCGGTAAAGTATTTTATGCTGATGGCTGGCTTGGGGATTTTATACGCGGGTTCAAGGCATTACAATATGAGGACATTCCTTGGAATAAACCAGATACATGCAGGTGTAAACCATGGGTTGATCAATACCAGCGGTACGATTGAAAAGCGAGGCATCATGGGAGTTGTAAGGCATCCGTTTTATTCCGGTTCATTCCTGCTGATCTGGGCCGGAAATCTCGATACTACACGATTGATCATAAACATTATCCTGAGCCTGTACCTTGTTGTGGGGACAATGCTCGAAGAACGAAAACTGCTGTCAGAATTGGGAGATGTTTACAGAGATTACCAGAAAGAAGTATCCATGCTTTTCCCATGGAAATATATAAAAAGGCAGCTCAAATCCAATTAAGGAATTAATCGACAACCCCGGCCTGCTTTGAGAAAATCAAACGGAGTGCAGTAAGCAGAAGGAATATGCCGAATATCTTCTTCATGAGATTCTCCGGTAATTTTAAAGCGATCATCGAGCCAAAATACCCGCCTATCATAAATGTGACTGCAATAATTACAGCATACCAAATATTTACCTGGCCTGCTTTGTAATAATTATATGCTGCAAAAAGTCCGATTGGCGGCAACATAACAGCTAAGCTTGTCCCCTGGGCAGTATGCTGGTCAACTCCTAGAAAATAAACCAGGGCCGGAATCATTATTACTGCACCTCCTACCCCAAACATCCCACCAAAAACCCCTGCCATCAGACCAATGACAATAAGGGTGAACACTGTTGAAATACTCATAATTCCTGATCTGTTAAATTTCGAATTGCTTTTTATTGATCAAAGATACCAAGCGTCCAAATTACGGTAAAAAATCCTTTATCAGGTGTCATATCATGTATCATTAGTATAACTTTGATCTATGCTTTAAAAACTATACAAACCAGGAATTAAACTGTAAAAATTCTAATTCGAAATTAATGGTATGAACCCCGGTGGAAGCCCCGGACCCAGATTCCGCAACAAGCTGCGGGAAATTTACCGGGAAAGATTAAACCGGTATTTGACCCGGGGCATAGCCCAGGACCCTGGTTCCGCCCCAGATGCGTGAAAATTAAGGGCAGTTAATAAATATTTATCAGTATGATCCAGGAAATTTTTCCCCACCGCTTCAATAATCATTTTCTTGCAAATAAAAATATCGGAGTGAGGGATTTTGTGCTTCATTATCAGGGAAATTCATTGTTACTGAAGACCAATGGCAATGAATTCGAAATACCTCGAAAAAGCGATTTTTCGGAAATATCGGATAAAACACAACATACATTTCTATTTAGTCTTGATGATGTTCCTTGTTTTCTTATCTGGGATGAGCTAAAGACAGATAAGCCACAGTTTATTTACAAGGAAATCAATTTCTTCAGACTGATCAGTCAGCAGGAAATAGCATGGATCAGTATTGCAGGATTCCAACTGAAGAACTGGTACTTTCAAAATAGATTTTGCGGAAAATGCGGGACCAGGACGCAACAAAAGCCTGATGAAAGGGCCATAGCATGCCCGGATTGTAATACTGTTGTTTTTCCAAAAATTTCTCCGGCAGTTATAGTAGCAATAATATCCAATAATAAAATACTGCTGGCCCGCAATTACAATTTTACCGGAGACTGGTATTCATTAATTGCAGGGTATGTTGATGTTGGCGAATCGCTCGAGGAGACTTTAACCCGTGAGGTTAAAGAAGAAGTGGGATTGGATATTAAAAATATCCGGTATTATAAAAGTCAACCCTGGCCTTTATCAGGTTCGATGATGGTTGGCTTTATTGCTGAAGCTGATGAAACTCAGCCAATTTCCGTAGATAACAAAGAAATTGCAGAGGCCGCCTGGTTCAGCAGGGAAAATCTTCCAAAACATTCTTTGAATATTAGCATCGCCGGCGAAATGATCGAAAAGTTCGAGAAAGGGGAACTATGAGACAACAGCGTACACTATTTACCTTAACAGTTTAAAACCTAAACTGAATTTCAGTCATTGTGCATAAAAATCAATACTTCTAAAAACTGCTCAAATGAATAAATTCAGCAGGCACAGGGACGATTGACTATAAAGTACCCGAGAAAACCTCCGAAAGCAATACTGGCATAAGGATTACTGGTGATCGCACAGGTTCCTGAGGCGCAGCCTACGAAATGGTAATATAAAAAACCACCAAGTCCGCCCAAAGCAGCAAAAGTGATGGACTTCCAGAAGTCCCAGGTTTTAAGTCTTTCCTTAAATGGAAGCGGCTCTTTCTTAGTTTCGCATGAATCTGACATCTTGAAAATATTTGTGCAAAATTACGAATAAAATTTCAATTAGTGATATTTATGCGCTTTATTTAAAATATTTAATTAAGGTATCGGATAACCGGCCTCATTTTGCAGGAATGGGGCAGAAATGCAAACATGAAGATCCCGAATCGAGGGAAAAGGTCCGGGCACCGGAAAAATTCGGGGGTCTGGAGAATCTTGATAAATTATAACAAATTAAAGAATAATTTGCATTTAATACGATTATTTCGTAACTTTGTTTATCTAATTATCGGGTTAAAACATAATTTTCATGTTCAGACGCATTATTACAGGTCAGATCCGCGATCATCTGGGCAAGAAGGAAATAACACTTATCAGCGGTCCCCGCCAGGTTGGAAAGACTACGCTGATGAACATACTGATCAATGATCTCATAGCAGCAGGCAAACCGGTGCTGTTTCTCAGCTTTGATTATGAATCCGACCTGCCCTTCCTTTGCACCCAGGAAGCCTTGATAAGCAAAATAAAACTTGAATTCGGTACGCAAAAGGGCTTTGTGTTTATTGATGAAATCCAAAGGAAAGAAAATGCCGGTCTTTTTCTTAAAGGTCTTTACGATATGCAGCTTCCCTGTAAGTTTATAATTTCAGGTTCGGGAAGCATTGAACTTAAAGAAAAGATCTCAGAATCACTGGCTGGTCGTAAACGCATTTTCGAAGTTTCTCCTTTAAGTTTTCACGAGTTCCTCGACTACCGCACGTCTTATAAATATTCTGACAGGCTGTCGGCTTATATTAATCTGAATTTCCCTAATGTAATGAGCTTGTTCAACGAATATCTAAACTTCGGAGGGTATCCCCGGGTGGTAACAGAAACATCGGCCCGCGAAAAACTTCAGGTTATAAATGAAATATACCAATCCTATATTGACAGGGATATACGCTTGTTTTTACAGGGTGACCGTCCCGAATCCTATGCAAAGCTTATTAAATTGCTTGCAGCCCAAACCGGCCAGATCATGAATCTTAACAACCTGGCTAATGATGCGATGCTCAGTGTACCCACCATCAGGAAATATCTCTGGTATGCCGAAAAAACATATTTTGTACGCCTGGTTACGCCCTATTTTAGCAATGCAATCAAGGAAATAACCAAATCTCCTGTCGTATATTTCAATGACCATGGCATGAGAAACCTGGTTCTTTCTTCTTTTGGCAACCTTCAACGTTTGCAGGATCAGGGTTTCGTATTTCAAAATATTGTCGGGAATCTCCTCTTGCACGAATTAAAGGTATCGCAATACCCTGTCCATTTCTGGCGTACCACTGATAAAGCTGAAGTTGACTTTGTAATTGACCGTGGCAAGGACCCGATTGGTGTTGAAGTTAAATTCAGTGTTTTGAAAAAACCCCTGATGACCCGTTCACTCAGGAATTTCATCGAAAAATACCAGCCCACCGAAGCCTGGGTAGTGAATCTTTCCTTAGATGATGAATTGAGTGTAGGTAAGACAAGGGTCAGGTTTGTCCCATTATTCAGCTTGCATGATTTTCTCAAAGATCTCATCAGTTCGTTCGAAACCAATTACCAGGTACAGGAAAGGAAATTCGCATACAGGTTTCTACGAAACAAGTAAATCCTGATTAAGGTAAAATAAACAAATCGATGCTAACCCTGACAGTAAGCGATCCGTTTCAGCAACAATTCCCCGATGAAACGGAAAGAATTCATACGTCTTGCAGAACTGTCGCACGAATATTCAAGTGCGCCTGTTTTAAATCAAAGCAATACCATACGACATAGGAATTGAAAAATTCGTATTGCCTTGAAAACCTGTTATCCTGCTGATTGAAACCTCTCCCTGCGCTTTCACTTTTTGATAGAGTTCTTCATAATCATGAAAAAACTGAACAGTATCGAATTTCTGAATTTTCTTTACTGGAAATAACTCAAGCGCTTTCCAGCTTTTAACAATTTTTTGATCTTCATCCCCAAAAAACGCCCATTCCGAATCAGGCCAATGATCCAATATTATAATCTCAGTCGCCATGGTCAATGCATGTTTTAATGCAATCTCCGGGTCCTCCATCTCATGAAGACAGAATTCAAACATCACCACATCACCTTGAACAACCGAAAGATTAAAATCAGAATGAATAAGTTCAAATTTATCTTCAAGGCCCGATTTTATCAGATTTACTTTTAGTTTATCCAGGGCTTCCCTGTCATAGTCAAGGGCTATAACATATTTTGAAACCCGCCCGTATTCAATAAGTTGTCCGCCCCCCGCGCCAACAGTGACAATGGTCCTATTGTTAAATTCATAGAACCCGAGGAGGTTTGATATGATTTTATTTATATCGGTAGCCATATTGGGTTCTCGCAGGAATTCATTCAGCTTGAGGCCATGGAGAATTTTCATCTGCAAGGCTAAGATAATTTTTTTTATGAATCAAATTAAATGTATTTTGAATCGCTTTATTATCACTAATTGGATTTATATTCTTACCTTTGCTGCCTAAATTTTAAGTTGTATGTGGATTACGGTAATGGTACTTGCAGCCCTGGTGGCTCTTATCGGGCTGTTTATTTTTAATACCAGGCAGAAAATGAAAAGCCTGAAGGATGTCAAAGACAGTGAGAAAATTAAAATTCTTACCGATCAGAATTTCCAGAATAAAATTAAAACCGGTACTTTCCTGGTAGATTTCTGGGCTTCCTGGTGCATGCCCTGCAAAATGATGGCTCCTGTTCTCAATGAAGTTGCCGAGGAGGCGGGTGACAAAGTAACCATTGCGAAGCTTAATGTGGATGAACAAAAGGCTACGGCCGCCCGGTTCAGCGTACGCAGCATCCCTACGATGATACTGTTTCAGAATGGGAAAGAAGTAAAACGGATTGTCGGGGTTAAATCAAAAGACTATTTGTTAAAGGAACTGGATCGCAATGCAATTGCATAAACAATGGAAAAAGCATATGTCATCTTATCCGTACTGCTGGTATTCGGTGGATTTAGAGACGGATTTGGCCAGGGTAAAACTGTGGTTTCAACACCAAAGCTTGAAGTTTACTACTTCCATCCAACTGAGCGCTGCCCTATAGACCAGTCCATTGAACAGAACCTGCTCAAACTTATGCAAAGCAGCTTTGCCAAGGAAATAAAAGATGGAAAGATAAAATTCCAGGTCATTAATACGGATGACAAATCCCAGGCTAAAACCGTGGCAAGATTCGATATCAATGCCCAGGCTTTATACATTGTAAGCCGTAAAAACGGTAAGGAAATTAAAAATGATCTTACCCGTTTTGCCTTCGATTACGGACAGAGCAACCCCGACCGCTTCAGATCGGGGCTAAAGGTTGAAATCGACAACTCATTGAAGTAAATAATTCAGTGCTGCCGTTCAGATTTTCTTACCATGACCCGGGTAAAATACCATGCAGCAAGAATGAATACCGGCCAGGCAAAAAGCCAAAGGATTTGTTGTATCATGGGTCAGGTTCATTAATAAATATGTGACTCGGACTGCAGTTCCTCTGTGCTTATCTTCTTTTTATCGATGGCTCTCCATACATACCAGATATAGGCCAGAACAAAAGGTACAAGGAGTGACACATAGCTCATAGCCGTGAGGGTGTAATGGCTTGACGAGCTGTTTTCAATGGTAAGGGAGCTTTGAAGGTCCCAGTTTGACGGATAAAACGCAGTATGGTTAAAACCAGCGAGCAATAATAACGCCCAAACTGTCAGCACCGTGCCTGTCCCGCTCAACCATATCCCCTTTGTATGGCATTTCTCAAAGCAGGCAACTGATCTTATAATTCCTAATAATACCCCGGCAACACCAAGTACAAAAAGAATTGCAACGACAGGCAGGGCGATCAGGTTGTGCAGGTATTTATATGGTTCCATGCTTACAATACCTGTTTTGGGATCTACTGCAAAACCGCTTGAAAGAAGGAGCCATCCGGCGAATGCAAGAAAAAAGACCAGGAAGGGAATGGCATTGTAAAGGAGCTGTTTTTTCAGCCTTTCCATTATTGCTGCATGATCTAAACGGTTCATGAAGTAAAGGATCGCAAGCACCCTTGAAAGGAAAAAAACAGCGAGTCCCAGTGAAAGGTTCACCGGGCTAAGCGCAGCTTCAAGCCCGTGTGCAGGTCCTTTCCATTCTGAAATAACCGGCATGTTCCCTGAGGTAAGATCCAAAAGATTCATTTTATTCACAGAAAACGCAGAGCCGGTAAAAAAGGTTGCCACTGCGGTTCCCAGGAGTAATGTCCCAAGAAGTCCATTAAACATGAGAAATATTTCAAAGGTCTTCTGGCCCAGGAAATTCCCTGGTTTTTTTCGGTATTCGTATGAAACAGCCTGTATGACGAAAGCTATGAGAATAGCCATCCAGACCCAGTAAGCTCCTCCGAAACTTGTTGAATAAAACAATGGGAAAGATGCAAAAAAAGCACCACCGAAAGTGACGAGTGTGGTAAAAGTCAACTCCCATTTTCGACCCAGGAGATTGACCAGCAGGGTTCTCTCCTCTTCCGATTTTCCAAGAGTAAAAATTAATGTTTGTCCTCCCTGGACAAACATCAGGAAAACCAATAATGCTCCCAGAAGGGAAACTATAAGCCACCAGTATTGTTGCAGGCTTAACAGGGATAATGATTCAAACATGGTATCTTGGATTTGTTATGACATGAAAAAATTAAGCGGTAAAACCTTTTCCGATCTGCTTTACGATAATGCCGATCTCGGCAATCAGCAAAGCCGTGAAGAAAACAGCAAACACCCAGAAGGTCAGCTGAACCGATGAAGCTTTCAACTGGGATACGGCGGCGATGGTGGGCAGGATATCCTGGATTACCCAGGGCTGACGCCCAACTTCAGCAACAATCCAGCCCAGCATCGAAGCGATATAGGCAAGCGGGATAGTCCAGAGAGCCGTGTAAAGGATGACCTTTTTATTTTCAATCCTGTTTTTCACAGTAAGGATCAAAACGACCAGGATCAGGGCAAAAAAATGCAAGCCCAGGAATACCATGATACGGAATGAATAAAAACTCATAGTGATGTTGGGAATGAGTTCATGGACCTCGCGGTTTGCATAATACCCGTAACCGAAATTGTTATAATTTTTTTCAAAAGTACCCAGCATGGCATTGGCCAGGCTGTCATTCCCCGCCAGTTTTGCTCTTTTATAGGCAGCCAGGGCATTAATGGCGATTTCCCCTTTCGTAATCCGTTCATTATATGAAGGAACACCATGATCCGCATTCCCGTGGACCAGGTCATAGATGCCCGGCACATAGGCATTAGGGTTTAGGAAGGCCATATATGAAAGAACATCGGGGATCTCAACAAGGTAGCTGAAATTCATTTTTTTATGATCTGTTGCATTGGGATCCTGCTTCAGGATGCCGAAAGCCACAAGAGGCGCATTCTGCTGGCCCATGTACAGATTTTCCATGGCTGCGAATTTCATGGGCTGGTGATGGGCCACGGCACGTGCCGATCCGTCGCCTGTAAACATTATGAATATCGAAGCCAGTAAGCCAAAACTTGCAGCCACTACAATACTTCGTTTCGCATACACCACATCTCGTTTTTTCAAAAGGTACCATGAACTTATACCGATAACGAAGAGAGCGGCCAATACATAACCTGAAGAAACAGTATGCAGGAATTTATTGACGGCTATGGGCGAAAAAAGAATTTTCCAGAAATCCACCATTTCATTCCTGGCCGTATCAGGGTTGAATTTCATTCCCACCGGCAACTGCATCCAGCCATTGGCCACCAATATCCATAAAGCGGAAAGGTTACTGCCTATAGCCACCAGCCAGGTAGCCAGCAGGTGGAATTTCTTTCCCACCTTGTTCCATCCGAAGAACATGACCGCAATAAATGTCGATTCCAGAAAGAACGCCATGATGCCTTCGATGGCTAAGGGCGCTCCGAATATATCGCCTACAAACCAGGAATAGTTCGACCAGTTTGTGCCGAATTCAAATTCAAGGATAAGACCGGTTGCAATGCCGATTGCAAAATTGATCCCGAAAATGGTCATCCAGAATTTCGTCAGTCGCTTCCATTCTTCATTCCCGGTTTTCACGTAAATCGTCTCCATGAAGGCAATAATGAATGACAACCCTAAAGTTAAAGGGACGAAAAGCCAGTGGTAGCATGCGGTCAACGCGAACTGTGCCCTTGACCAGTCTACAAGTGAAAAGTCAATATGAGTCATAAATTATATTTTGATTTGTGATAATTGAAGAACCCTGCCTTTAGCGCCTGGGAATATGGTCGGGAGGGTTCAATGTGCTAATATAAGAAAATATCCCGTAATGTGGTCAAGGGTTTAAATTATATTGTAACTACTTGATTTTCATACTTGTAAAGGCTTGTTCCGCCCGGGATCCTACAGTATGCTGTGAACGATCACGAATAAGGAACTCACCGAAATCAAGGCCCAGAGGAAAACTCCAAGTAACATTGGCCTGAAACTCACGGTTTTCAATGCTTCCCTTGTAAGTCCCGCTCCAATAAGGAATAAGGTCAGGGTGAGGCCCCGTTTGGCCAGGATCACAATAATCTGATCGGCCGAATGCAAAAAGGGGAAAAAGGTATTGGCCATCATCGCTATCACAAAGAAGAGTATGAACCAGGGTATCTTTACCTTGTTTTTGCTGCTTTTAAAAGCTAAGGCCATAATAAAAGAAACGGGGATTATCCACAGCGCCCTTTCAAGTTTCACCGTGGTGGCGATCTGCAAGGCTTCTGCCCCGAATTTATGCGCTGCGCCCACCACCGAACTGGTATCATGGATAGCGATCGCCGCCCATAATCCGAACTGGGACTGGCTTAAATGAAGCCAGGTCCCTATCATTGGAAAAAGTATAAGCGCAACGGAATTCAGGATAAATACGGTTGCAAGTGAAACTGATATCTCATTCTCTTTGGCTCCGATCACCGGTGCAACGGCAGCAATCGCGCTGCCTCCGCAGATGGCTGTACCGCTTGAAATAAGTACAGAGGTTTTTTTATTTACATGCATTAAACTGCCTGCAATCAGCCCGGCAATTAAGGTCAGGCTTATCGAGGCCACTGTAAAAAGTATACCCTGTTTCCCGGCTTTTGCAGCCTCGAAGGCATTCATTCCGAAACCCAGTCCTACCACCGAAATCTTTAACAGTAAACCCGTGGCCTTATTATTCTGTTTTTCGTACGGATGGCCCATTACCTGCGACAAAACAATTCCCAGGAACAAGGCTGCAGGAGGTTCTATCCAGGGCGAGAGGCAGGCTGCCCCGGCTAATAAAAACATCAGTTTCTTCAGTAAATCTGTTCTGTCCATCTGCAGTTCTTTTAAAATAAAATCCCTGCAAATGTCGGTACATCGGCTGGCCCTACCCAGATGCAAAAACTTATCCTGAATTACTTTTGGTTATAATTCCTCAGCGCGAAATGGATGAATGTATCGGCCAGCCCGTCTGATTTTCCGTGAAGGTGGACAAAATAAAATGTGCGCGGTATATCCAGGCCGGGGATGTCGAGGATTTTAAACTCCCCGTTTGCTATTTCCTTTGAAACAGCGGCAATGGAGATAAATCCCAGGCAATTGGTATTGGCTAAAAAAGACTTGATGCTTTCGGTGCTTCCAAGGTACATGGCTACATTGAGATCCGACAACTGAATCTTATGCATCCCCAGTTCATGCTCAATAACCTCGAGGCTGCCCGAACCTCTTTCCCTGAAAACGATAGGGATCTTTTTTAATTCGGGTAATTCCAGTTGGTTCAGTTTTGCCAGGGCCTGGCTGGTATGGACAAGCGGGACCAGCTCATCCTTAATGAATGGAATATATTTCAGCTCCTTGTTCTTCGTCCTGCCCTCAACCATTCCAAGCTGTATCCTCTGGTCCAGCAAAGCGGCTTCTATCTTTTCGGTGTTATCGTTGATCAGCGAAAGTTTGATCTGGGGAAACCTCTGGTAAAATTTAGCCAGCACAGGCGGCAGCACATATTGCCCTATAGTAGTGCTGGCTCCGAGCTGCAGGCTCCCCGAGAATTTCTTCTTCAGTACGCCGAAATCAAAATCAATCTGTTTGTAAACACCTATGATCTGCTGGGTGTAGTTCAGCAGGATACGGCCGGCAGGAGCCAAAACGATCTTATTACCTTTACGCTCGAATAAACGGATGTCAAACTCTTTTTCGAGCTCCTGTATATTCCTGGTGACTGCCGGCTGGGTTATAAAAAGCTCTGCAGCGGCTTTCGTAAAGCTCAGATGAGTTGCAACGGAATGAAAAACCTGAAGTCTGAAATCGGGCATTGTCCTTTTACTTAGTGAACCTTATGCAAACAAAGGTACTCATGAAACCTCTTTGGGTCCTCCCTAACTATAACTCCTGCTGTTCTTTTGCAAAAATAACAAATAAATCGCTTAATTATCACTAATTATTTTTATCTTTGCATTAAGTATTAACCCTAAAACCGAAATATCATGAAAAAGAACATGGGAACTATTGATATTACAATCAGGATCCTGGTTGCTGTTTTGGTAGCAGTATTATTTTTCACCAAAGTCATAACAGGTGTGCTCGGTATCGTCCTGCTGGTTTTTGCCGGTATTTTCATACTCACAAGCATCATAGGATTCTGCCCCTTGTATATGCCCTTTAAGATCAATACAAAGAAAAAAGAGTAAAATGTCAAGCCAGAAAACAAGTGTAGAGTGGCAGTCGGAAATGACTTTTAAAGCAAAAGTCAACGGGCATGAGATTATTCTGGATGCTGATATACAGGTGGGCGGAAAAGATCTTGGTCCCCGGCCTAAACCCCTTATTCTTGTGGCTCTTGCCGGCTGCACCGGGATGGATGTGATCGCTATCCTGAAGAAAATGAAGGTCAGTCCCGATTATTTCAATGTGGATGTGGAAGGTGAACTAACCGAGGAACATCCGAAGCAATTTTCGAGCATTCACATTGTTTATAAATTCAGGGGGAAAGACCTTCCTTTAGACAAACTTCAGAAAGCCATCGACCTTTCACAGGAGAGATATTGCGGCGTATCGGCCATGCTAAAAAAAGCCCTGCCCATCACTTCCGAGATCAGGATCCTGGACTAACTTCTCATCCCGCATCGGCGCGAAGCGCTACCATCGGCGCGCAGCGCTATCATCCTGACTTGTGATAAATAAGCCTCAGCAGAGATGGAAAAACGAACAGCAGCAGCGGCATGGCCACGATAAATCCCCCGATCACGGCTATGGCCAGTGGTTGTTGCATCTGGGCCCCAACCCCTATTCCCAGGGCCAGGGGGGTTAAAGCAAGTATGGCTCCTATGGCAGTCATCAGTTTTGGCCTGATTCGCATGGATATCGCGTAACGTATCGATGCATCAACATCCCCCGAACTGGATTTCATGGTCACCATGAACTGGTTTACGGTGAAAATGGCATTTTCGGCTATGATCCCCACTATCATGATGATACCGGTATAACTGCCCACGTTAAGCTGTATGCCTGTGATATACAATGCCCACACACAGCCTGCAGTTCCCAGTACCGAAATAAAGATCACAAGCAGGGGGATCCTCAGGTCCCTGAAAAGGAAGAGCAGGATGGTGAATACAAGCACTATCGCTGCAAGCAATATCATCAGGAGTTCATTGAATGAGGATTGCTGCTGGGCATAAATCCCTCCATACACTACATAATAACCCGGGGGCATGATAAGATTGCCGGCCAGGCTGCTTTTGATTTCATTCATTGCGCTGCCCAGGTCACGGTTCTCGAGCCGGGCCGTGATTACTATATTCGATTTCAGGTCTTCCCTGGTGACATCGGGGAAGCCCTTTGAAAGCTCGGCCCTGGCAAAATATTTAAGAGGGCGGAATGAACCGTCGGGTGAGAAGATCGGCTGCTCCAGTATCTTGTCCAGATAATTTTCCCTGAAATCGGTAAACCTCAGCAGTATCCTCAGCATCTGCTCCCCGCTCTGCACTTCCCCTACTGTAACTCCCTCGTTATGGGACTGCAGCTGGGTCTGGAGGTCTGAGGCATTAAGGTGAAACTGGGCCAGCCTGGCTTCATCAGGAATGATGCTGATCGAAGGGCCTTCCACGATGATGCCGTCCTTAAGGTCGGCTATGCCTTTTACTTTCTGAAGCAGGCCCTGGGCCTTTACTGCCAGAAGCTCAAGCTGGGCCCGGTCATCTCCAAAGATCTTAATTTCTATGGGCTCGGGACGTCCGATAAGGTCGCCCAGAAGGTCGGCTATCCTCTGGCCGAACTCTATGGTGAGTGCAGGTTCCTGGGCCGAAACCCTTTGCCTTAATTCTGATATTACATCTTCGGTCGACCGGTTTATCCCGGGCTTTAACTGGATCAGGTAATCGCCTTCGTTCGGGGGTATCACCCCGCTGGCCATGCTGATGCTGGAGCTCATATTAGTCCCCAGCCGGCGCATATAGGTTGATACATCCTTATGATGCAGCACAACGGTATCGACCCTGCGCATAATGGCGTCAGAGGCATCGAGGGCAGTGCCCGGGGGAGTGAGATAGTCAAATACTATGGTCCCCTCATCCAGGATAGGCAGGAAACCAGTATTCAGTTTCGGGATAATGAACATGGCGCTGGCGACCAGGATCACGATAAAGCCAAGCGCGAAAGCCGGCTTGTCGAAAAACCATATCAGCCAGCCTAAAGAATGCGTACCGGCTGTATGCCCCTGGTCACTTCCAGTGGATTTCTTGCGGTGCTTGTAGCCCAAAGCCAGGTGTAAAGCAGGCAGTCCCAGCCAGGTCGTGATAAAGCTGCATACCAGGGTGATCTCCATGGTGGCTGTGAGTTCCCTGAAAAAACTCCCGGCAACCCCGCTCATCAGAACAAAAGGAAAAAAGATAACGATAGTGCTCAGTGAAGAGCCGACCATCGCGGGGAACAGCATCTTTATTGTTTCACTCACCACCGAAGGCAGGTCTTTATCGGGGTTCTCTTCATGAACCCGGTGGATCTGCTCGATCACAACTATGGCATCATCGATGATAAGCCCGATGGAGGCTGCAATGGCGCCCAGCGACATGATGTTGAGCGTGATACCGGCCAGGTAAAGTACGGTCAAGGTAAGCGCCAGCGTTACAGGTATGATAATGATTACATTGAGGCTGGCTCTGAAAGATCTCAGGAATAAAACCACCACCAGCAACGCCAGTATGAGTCCTTCGTAAATGGCCCTCAGCACGCTGTTGATCGAATCGGTTACAAATACACTCTGGTTGTAATAGGTCTTAAGCACCATTCCTTTGGGCAGCTGTTTCTGGATCTCCCTGGCCTTTTCCTGGACTCTTTCTACAAAATCAAGAAGATTGCTCCCTTTCTGCTTCACGATATCGAGGATCACAGCTTCACGGCCGTTTGCATTGATGCGGATGAATTCCTGCTGTTCCTGGAACTCGACAATGGCAAGGTCGCCCAGCCTGATGATCCTGTTGCCGTCGTTTCGGATAACCAGGTTTTTCAGCTCATCCAGGGTATTTATCCGGCTGTCGGTTACCGAAAGGTACAGCCGGCGGTAATCGGAAAGAAGCCCGTTGGACTCGATGAAATTGGTCCTGCCCAAAACATCGATGAGATTCTGGGGGTTCAGGCCGAACTGCACCATTTTCATGGGATCGGGCTTGATCACGAATTCCTTGGTCTTCCCTCCCCTTACAAATACGTTGGATATCCCCTGCACTTCCGAGAAACGCGGCTTGGCAAAGAACATCGCCACATTCTTCATTTCGACCTGCCCGTATTTTTCACTTTCGAGGGTGTACCCTATCACCGGGTAGATATTCTGGCTCATGGCCTCGATCACCAGGTTTGTCGTGGGAGGCAGGGTGTTCTTGATCTCGTTTATCCTGGCCTCTAGCTGCATCCTGGCCACGTTGATATCGGCATTCCATTGAAAAAAGGCCTCGATTGTACAGCTTCCACGGTTGGTTGAACTGCGAACGGATTCAATCCCGTTCACCCTCTTGATGGCAATCTCAAGCGGACGGGTCACCGTGATCAGCATTTTATCGATTGGCTGTTCCCCGTTATCGGCTATGATCCTGATCTTCGGAAAGACTACATCGGGAAAAAGCAGGGTTTCCATCTTCCGATATGCAAACCCGCCAAGGATAAGCATTACAAGCAAAACAAATATTGTCGGCTTGGTGTATCTCCGGTAATAATCCTGGTTTAACATCTTATTTTATTATCCTGATTATTGCCGTATCCCCCAGTCCGTAATTGCCGCTTGAGAGAAACCGATCGGAAGCGGAAAAAGCAGGGGAAATCACTTCTATGCTGTCGGCGCCCGCGATACCGGTTTTAACGGCAACTTTCACCGCCATGGTGTCGTTTACCAGCTTCATCACCCAGAAATTCTTCATCACCTCATCGCTGAGAACCGAAGACTTCGGAAGGATAAGGACATGATTTTTTAGTGAGCGGATGATTTTCACCTTTGCCATAAGGTTCTCGGGCAATGGCATAGTTCGGCGCGGCTCCAGGATAACCCGGATTGTTTGTGAGGAGCCCGTCATTGCAGGTAATACGGCATGGATGGAAGCGCTCAGTTTTTCATCGTCGGGCAGAAGAAGCACGCATTCATTTCCCAGCCTGATGTAATCTTTGAGTTCATAAGGCAGCTCCAGTATAAAAACAAGGCTCTGCGGAAGGACCAGCGTACAAAGCGGTTCGCCTTCCTGTATGAAATCTCCTTTGGGGTGGTTGATGACAGTCACAAGCCCTTCTATAGAGGCCCTTACCTGGATAAGCCCCGTAATGCCCAGCGCATGCACGCTGTCCTGGTACAATACAGTCGCTTCCTTGGTCCTTAATTCAAACAAAAGTTCGTTTTTGGTAGCCCGGTCCCCTGCCGATACAAAACATTTTTCAACGTAACCTGTGATGGGTGATTTGATAACCGCTTTCTCAAGAAAAGAGGAAGTGGCAGGAAATTCAGCGTACTCTGTCATAGTGCCGGTCCTTGTACCGGTGACGGTCACCGGGACTATGGCCCTTACCGCTTTTTCTTCAGACCCCTGGTTGGACCTGCATGAATTCATAAGAAGAAGGCCTAGCAAGCCCGTCAGGAACAGCATTATCGTCCTTTGTTTCATTGTTTCCAGAAGTTAATTTCGTTCAGAATGTATTGTGCCCTGATCTGGTACTGTACCCCTTCATGCAAGGCCTCAATCAGGTTCTTTAAGGCCAGGATGTAATCAGTAATGGTTAGCGTTCCGCTGTTCAGTTCGGCCCTTTCCTGGGCCACCAGCATTTTCACCACCTCAACCTGCCTGTCGTTGTCAACAGCCTGCAAACGTACATTGTCAAGTTCCTCTTTAAGCTGCTTAAGCTGTGCATCATACTGGGCCCTGAAAAAATCCCTGTAATTTCTCCTTGTCTCTTCCTGTATCCTCAGCTTGCTGTAATTGTACTTCCTCTGGTTACCGTCATACACCGGAAGGCTTAGGCTCATGCCGAAACTGATCCCGAAGTTCTGGTAAAGGTAAGCCGGCTCATTGTTGATCAGCCCCCCGTCGGAAAACCAGTTCACAACAGGCTTGTATTTACGGTCGATGAGCAGCTTCTCGGTCTGGATTTTCAAACTGTCGATGGCGAACTTTTTGAAAAAAAGAGAATTTCCGGGCGATTGTTTCAGAATTTCTTCAATCGATGGCAGGCTCAGCCTGATATGCGCAGTGTCGGTCAAACCGCAGATCACGTTAAGGTTCGAAAATTCCTTCCTGTACAACAGCTCGAGATTTCTGATATTCCTTTCAAGTTGTATGATCTCAACCTTTACCGTGAGATAATCGGTTTGCCTGTAGGTGCCTTTCTGAACCCACATCTTTAAAACCAGCTCTTCCTCTTTGAGTGTCGACAGTATCTCCAGCTGATATTGTGACTCCTGCAGGGCCGAATAAGCCGAAAGGTACTGGGCCGTGATTGCTTTTTTAAGTTCATTCACGTTAAGGTCCCGGGAATTCTCGAGGCTCAGGTTTTCCAGTCCTATCTTTTGGTAATTTATTTCCCTGGTTTTTTTATTGAATATCTGCTGGTTCACATTCAGTGTACCGGCGAGCTGCTGCCCGTTGGTGATCACATCACTGTATCCCCATCCGTTGACCACCGGTGCATACATCATCATCGCGTTAAAGTTGACCTGGGGAAGGTAGGAAGCCCTCGTAATAAGGCTGTCGTACTGGTTTGACTTTATCTGGTTTGACAGATCCTTAAGCAGCGGGTTGTTTGCCACACCTGCCGAGATGTAGTATTGAAGGGAGTGATCCTGTGCAAATGAAAAACGGCAGCCAAGCAGTATGAAAAGAAATAAAATGGATTTTTTAGTAAAAACTGTCACTTTCGTTCAAATGAGATTTCAAATTTACAAGACATTTTTTAAATTTCACTACTTTTGCGGGCATATGATAGGAATTCCGGGTTTCAGTAAGAAAAACAAGGATGGCGACGAAATGAGCTTCTGGGAGCACCTCGACGTGCTCCGGGGAACGATCTGGCGCTCGGCACTTGTTGCTTTCCTGCTATCGCTGGTAGCATTTGCCTTCAAAGACATTCTCTTCGACACCATACTTCTCGGTCCGAAATCAAAGACATTTATCACTTACCGCCTCCTTTGCAAACTTGGAGGCATGCTGTCGATGCCCTCTCTTTGTGTTGATCCCTCGAAATTCGAACTGATCAACATCACCCTTGCAGGGCAGTTCGTGGCCCATATGAACATATCGCTTATTGCAGGGCTCATCCTTGCCCTACCTTATATATTATGGGAACTTTGGAGGTTCATCAAGCCGGGGCTCACCGAAAAGGAAATCAGGGCGTCAAGAGGATCCATCTATGTTGTTTTCCTGCTTTTCGTTACCGGTGTTCTTTTTTCATATTTTATCGTTGCCCCCCTGATGATAAACTTTCTGGGAGGGTACACAGTGAGCGATACCGTTAAAAACCAGATTGCACTCACATCCTATGTCAGCAATATCACCCTTCTGACTCTGCTGATGGGCCTTGTTTTTGAACTCCCCGTACTGATATTGCTTCTTACCAAAATAGGCATCCTCACCCCGATGATGCTTAAAAAATACAGGAAACACACCCTGGTGGTCATTCTCATCGTAGCCGGTGTAATTACTCCCAGCCCCGATGTTTTCAGCCAGCTTATTGTATTTGTTCCCCTTTACGGACTCTTCGAACTGAGCGTTCTTCTCTCTTCCCGCATGTACAGGAGGAAAATGAAGCCGGCCGGCTGATTCTGTAACCTTGTTCGGGCGATAACGTCTAAGCTTTCATCTAAATCAAATGAAAATGGAACCTAAACGTTTATACCGTAGCCTCACCGACCGCAAAATTGCTGGTGTCGCCGGAGGCCTTGCTGATTATTTCGATACCGATCCCCTCTTGCTCCGCCTGGCTTTTGTTGTTCTTGCACTTGCAGGCGGCGGCGGTGTGCTCATCTATATCATACTGTGGATTGTCACCCCTGAAAAACCCGTGATGTTCGAACAGTTTAACGCTAACACTGCTGCACAGGCCGACCCTTCTTCTGCTTCAAACCCTGCTCCTGCTTCAGATCCTGCTTCCTCATCCCCCCAGGACCCGTTCAAACCACAGGATCCTTTCAAACCACAGGACCCGTTCAAACCACAGGATCCTTTCAAAACCCCGAACCCGGATTCAGTTTCCAAAGGCAAAGGAAGCCTCATTGGCGGACTTGTCCTGATTACACTGGGCGCTCTCTTCCTCGTGAACCAACTCGTTCCGAATATCGATTTCGGCGACCTCTGGCCCATACTTCTCGTGGTCATTGGCGCAGGACTGCTTATCAATGCCGTTACAGGAAGAAAATAAACTTCACCCCTTAATAAAAACCATATGAAATTCAGACATGTATTCTGGCCCGTCATCCTGATCGCCCTCGGACTCCTGATCCTTCTGAGCAACCTTGGATACGTCGACTCCGGATGGCGTATCATCTGGAACCTCTGGCCCCTTATCCTTGTATTCTGGGGAATCGCAGTTCTTCCTATCAAGGATCTTTACAAGATAATCGCAGTCATCATTATCCTCGCTTTTACAGTTACTTTTTTCAACCGTCTTACCGAACACACTCCCTGGTGGGGAGGATTCAATCACGGGTGGCAGCATCATTATGACTGGAGCGACGATGATAATAACGGCAGTGGGAACTATTCTGAACAGGATCTCAGCGTACCTCCCGACTCCCTTACAAAACGCGGTATTCTTGACCTTGACGCAGCCGCCGGTTCATTTACCATCGAAGGCCTCACCTCCGATTTCTTAAGCTTCAAAAAAACCGGCGATATCGGCAACTATTCACTCACCTCGAAAGACACCCTGGGCGTGAAAACAATCAACCTCTCGCTCGAAAAAGACCATGTGAGAAGTTCGGTGCACAGCAACAAGGTCGATATCAAGCTGAACGAAAAACCTGCATGGAAAATGATCTTTGATATCGGGGCGGCCGAAATGAACCTCGACCTCACCAATTATATTATAGATACCATAAGCGTTGATGCAGGCGCATCATCCATTAAAATGAAACTGGGAGATAAAAGCCCCTGCACACGCGTAATGCTGAATGCGGGAGCATCCTCGATAAAAGTCGAGGTTCCCGAAGGTACAGGCTGCCAGATCAACTCTGAGTCGTTTATGATCAGCCGTAACTTCAAAGGATTCGATAAAAAAGCTGACCGGATGTATCAGACTTCAAATTTCAACAGCAGTATTAAAAAAATCTACATAACCATAGAAACCGCTGTTTCCAGTATTGAAGTAAATCGTTACTGATCCAGAAAAGCCCTCAGGGCTTCCAGGAATTCCCCGGGAAAATCTGCGTGAACCCAATGTCCGGCCCCCGGAATGGTCTTCACCTCCGCCCCGGGGAATTTGTTTTTCAGTTCTTTGATATCCTCTTCCCGAATATAATCTGAACTCCCGCCCCGTATGAATAATGCAGGCCCGGTGTACTCACCGCTTACTTCCACCCCCTCGAAAACATTTAAAAGATTTTCATTGATGGCTTGAAGGTTAAGCCTCCAGTCAAGCGTTCGCTTGTCGCGCCAGTAAACGTTTTTCAGAAGGAACTGCCGCAATCTCTTGCTGTGAACCCTGGTTTCAAGCTGTCGTTCAACATCAGAACGAGCCGAAACCCCTGTAAAATGAACTCCCAGCATCGCATCTATCAGCATCTGGTGCTCGGTATTTACAGGGGCCTTGCGCAAACTGATATCCACTATGACCAGCTTTTTTATCGACTGAGGATGATGGAGCGCGAAATACATGGCCGTCTTCCCGCCAAGCGAATGGCCCATCAGTACAATGTTTTTCAGAGCGTATTCCTCGGTAAGCTCAAGCAGATCATCCTCCAGAACCGCAAAGTCGAATACCGCACTATGCGGTGACTGCCCGTGATTGCGAAGATCGGGAACGTAAACAGCATACTGTTCGCCAAGTGTACGTGCCAGACTTACCCAATTGTCAGAAGTACCAAACAGTCCGTGAAGGATGACCATGGGCGGACCGCTTCCAAATTGCCTGCAGAACAGCTTCATTTAGAGGAAGTTTATTAACAAATCACTGTTAACAAAATTTATTATAATAATCAAAAATAAATAAAAATTCAGCTGAATAAGGATGTATTTTTGTACGCGAAAAAAAACAGGAATAATGTTTATTTATTCTTTACATACTAATCTGAAATTTCAACGTTTATTTATCCGCTTTAACTCAAAAGGTCATCATTAAATTAATATCAACAAAACATTCAAAAAAAAGCAATGGAAAAATCACCCAACGAGAAGCTGGCCATTACTCGTCCTGAACTCCCCGAAGACGAAGAGCCTCCAAGTAAATCATCCTTCATTGACGAAGCCTCTCTCCTAGACGAATACCTCAAGTCGCGCAACGATCGCGACAAATCCCTGACCTCTGAACGTTCACTTGCCTTTCTGCAGGAATTTTTTCCTGAAGCAAGCCTTAAAGATTGGAATAACTGGCATTGGCAGATCAAAAACAGTGCACGCTCAATTCAACAGCTTTCAAGGTTCATCAGTTTATCCGATAACGAAGTAAAACCTGACGGCAATAATCACTCGCTTCCCCTGAGGATTACCCCATATTATATCAGCCTGCTCGACAGGATGAACGCCGACCACCCGCTTCGCAGGAGCGTGGTCCCGGTGTTCGACGAATTCATTGTTCACCCGGGTGAAAACGCCGACCCCCTGTCGGAAGAACACGACAGCCCGGTCGAAAATATAGTTCACCGTTATCCCGACCGTGTGCTCTTTCTGGTTACAGGTTTCTGTTCAACCTATTGCAGGTACTGCACCCGTACAAGGATGGTGGCTAAGGATAAATGCCATGTTGGAGTTAAAGCCTGGGAAGCCGGGCTCAACTATATCCAGGAACATAAGGAAATAAGGGATGTGCTGGTCTCAGGCGGTGACCCTTTCACCATGCCCGACCTTCACCTCGAATACCTGCTTTCGCGCCTGCGCAGCATCCCCCATGTCGAGATCATCCGCATAGGCACGAAAGTCCCGGTGGTGCTGCCCCAGCGAATAACACGCCCCCTGGTGAACATGCTTAAAAAATACCATCCCCTCTTCCTCAGCATACATTTTACCCATGCCGACGAGCTCACTCCCGAAGTTAAGGAAGCATGTGAAAAGCTCGCCAATGCAGGGATCCCCTTGGGAAGCCAGACGGTGCTGCTGAAAGGCATCAATGACCAGGTACCGGTGATGACCAACCTGATGCATGCATTGCTGCGCGCAAGGGTTAAACCCTACTATATTTACCAGTGCGATCCGGTTCTCGGTTCAGGCCATTTCAGGACCAGCATCAAAAAAGGCCTTGAAATCATGGAAGGCCTAAGGGGCCATACCAGCGGGTACGCCGTTCCAACCTACGTGGTGGATGCACCCGGCGGTGGCGGCAAGATCCCCCTTCTCCCCGATTATTTCTTAGGCCATGGCGAAGACGGTTATGCAAAACTCAGGAATTTCGAGAACAAGGAATTCCAGTATCCCGATTTCTCCTGACCTATGGTAGTCGGCCTTACGTATGACCTGCGGTCAGATTATCTGAAGGAAGGTTTTTCTGAAGAAGAAACAGCAGAATTTGATAAAGAAGAAACCGTAGCAGCCATTGAAACTGCTTTGCAGGAGCTCGGCTATTCCACAGACCGCATCGGTCATGTACGCCAGCTTGTGAAAAGGCTTGCAAAAGGCGATCGCTGGGACATGGTGTTCAATATCTGCGAAGGCATGTACGGGATAGGGCGCGAAGCCCAGGTCCCCGCCCTGCTCGACGCATATAACATCCCCTATACGTTTTCCGACACCCTCATCCTGGCCCTTACCCTTCATAAGGGACTTACCAAAAACGTTGTGAGGGATTGCGGTGTTCCCACACCCGATTTTACCGTGGTTTCAAGCAAGAAAGACATAGCTTCGGTAAGTCTTCCTTACCCTCTGTTCATAAAACCGGTGGCCGAAGGCACAGGCAAAGGGATCAACGCCAAAAGCAAGGTCGACAACCCGGCTGAACTGGAAAAGGTTTGCCTGGAACTCCTGCCAAACTATTCCCAGGGCCTCATCATCGAAACCTACCTTCCCGGCAGGGAATTTACTGTTGCCATCGTTGGCACAGGCGAAGACGCTCGCAGCCTTGGCACCATGGAAGTCATATTCAACCAGAATGCCGAAGCACACGGTTATTCCTACCTGAACAAGGAATTCTATGAAGACCGTGTTACCTACCGCATCGTGGATGAACCCGTTGCCAGGGCCTGCGAAGACGTGGCCCTTTCGGCATGGAGGGTGCTCAGTTGCAGGGACGGGGGAAGAGTCGACCTTCGTCTTGACCGGGATGGAGTTCCCGGGTTCATGGAGGTTAATCCCCTGGCCGGACTTAATCCCGTCCGTTCAGATTTGCCTATCATTTGCAGGCTGCAGGGAATAAATTTCAAAGAACTGATCGGCATGATCATGGTATCGGCACAAAAACGGATGAAAACATAGCCATATAAACCCCCTGCATGAAAGAAACCGCTTTAATCCTTTACAACAAGCTTTCCGAAAAACCCACAGAAGATGAACTTGACGTTCTCGAACAGGTCGAAATTGTAAAGACGGCCCTGGAAGAACTGAATTTCACCGTCCTTACCGACCAGGTGGACCTGAACCTCCAGAAGACACTCGACACTATCAAAAAAATAAAACCCTGTTTCATTTTCAACCTGGTTGAAACTATCCTCAACCGGGGTGAATTCGTGTATTTCCCGGCAGCCGTATATAATTTCCTGGATATACCGTTTACCGGTTCACCATTGGTTCCCCTCTTCTTTGCCGCCAATAAACTAAGGGCCAAGATCGAAATGAAAAGGCTGGGCATTCCCACCCCTCCCTGGATGGACCTCAACGAGCTGAAGAAATTTGACAGTGAAAAAAAATACATCCTTAAACCTATATGGGAAGAGGGCTCCCTGGGTCTTGATGAGGAAAACGTGTTCAGGGGCAATGATAAAGAGTTCATAAAGTCGCTGAGCCAAAAGAATGCAGATTACTATTTCATAGAGGAATTTATTGAAGGCAGGGAATTTAATATTTCAATCATAGGGGGGAAGAAAGGGCCCGAAGTACTGCCGTTTGCAGAGATGAATTTTTTGAATTTCCCCGAAGGCAAGCCAAAGATCATGGGATATTCGGCAAAATGGAAGGAAGACTCTTTTGAATACCTGAATACCTGCCGCACTTTCGATGTTCAGAACCTCGACAGTTCGGTTCTCCTTAAGATGAAAAAGATCTGTAAAAAAACCTGGAATAAACTGGGACTGAAAGGTTATGTGCGTCTCGACTTCAGGATCGACAGCAACTCAAATCCATACGTGATTGATATAAACGCAAACCCCTGCCTTTCGGGTTCCGGCGGCTTCATGGCTGCATCGGAAATGGCCGGGATGAACCATACTGAGGCCATCAGGCGGATAGTAGAAAATGCCCTGGGGAATCAACATCGTGTCAGATTACCTCTTCCTTAAGCCGGTGATCAAGTTCCCTCACCGAAGAATAGCTTTCCATCAATCCCGGCAGGTACTCGGCCGACGAAATAAAGGTCCACAAATAGGCTACTATGGAATAAATGTTACCGGTTGAAAACCTGTCAACATCCACGCATATAAACAATACGACGATAAAAATCCCCATCAGTATGAGTTTCAGAACCCCGTAATTGATGGAATTCCACCTCGCAATCTGGAACTGGGGACCTACCATGCTACGGTAAAATTCATGGATCGCTTTTGTGCCCTTATATTCCACCACCTTGTAAAGGTCCTCCTGGGTGTTACGGATGTTCCTCTGAAGGGCAAGCACATTCTTTTTGTAAACCTGCGAAAACACAAATAAAGGGCCCACGACCACCAGGCAAACTGCGGCGATGCGCCAGTCGTAGAAGAACATGGCAATGATGGCGCCGAAAGTTGCGCAGAACTGCCAGGTCACTTCGGGCAGCCTTTCTTTAAAAAAGACAACATACTCTTTTGTAAGCTCAGCCCTGATCAGGGTTTTGGATACAGGGTCGAATTTATTCCGGGATAAGATGATGACTTTTTCGGCAACATCGGCAAACATCTTAGAATAAATGCGCCCGCTAAGGTAGCGGCTCAGGGTCCCTCCCACTATGTTCAGAAGGTAAATGAAAATCCATACAAAGAGGGGACCCAGGTAATTGACTTTCTCGTGGTCGTAAAAGTAGTCGATGAGCCTGTCGAGAAGCATCCCGAAATAACCGGGCTCGATGATCCAGGAAATATTTTCAAGAAGTACGAAAACAAGTACAATACCTATCTTGAAGCGGAATTCATATGCGAGCTTTTGTATAGTCATCAGTATAGCCGGGGTAGAATGCAAAGGTACTCATTCCCGTTCAAAATTACTATTGGCTGTCTCCCTGTCCTCAATTCCTCCTCTCATCCAAGGGAATTATTTCTAAATTTGCATAATTCGAACAACGTATATGGAAACACCTAAACTTACCTACCGCCGGCATGTGCTGCCTGGCGACGTGAAAGCAGTTAAAGAAATGGCAGAATCCACCGGCTTCTTCTATGATTTTGAAATACCGGTTGCCCTGGAACTTGTTGAAGATGCACTGATGGACGGGGAACATAGTTCCTATAAATTCCTCTTCGCCGAAATCGGCGGGAAACCCGTTTCCTATACCTGTTACGGACAGATCGGGGGCACCGAAGCCGGTTATGACCTTTACTGGATCATTACACATAACGACTACCGCGGACAAGGTATCGGCAAGATCATCATTGAAGAAACCCACAGGATCATACAGGAGCTGGGCGGCAAATATGTGATTGCCGAGACTTCAGGCCTGGAAAAATATGCCCCTACCCGAAAATTTTATCTTAATTTAGGTTATAAACTGGAAGCAGAGATCAGGGACTACTACAAGGAGGGGGATACGAAGTTGATTTATATTTACAGGTTCTGAAAAATCCCATATCCTGCATCCTGATATTGATCATCTTCCCTCGTACTTGATGGCCATCATGGTAATATCATCACTTGGAGGTATGCCCGAAGCGTACTCGGCAACAGAAGTTATTATGGTTTTTATTAGCTGCTTGTGATCTGCGCCCAGGTTGGCCGAAAGCAGGGCTTCGAGCCGGTCGTCGCCGAATAATTCACCCAGGCGGTTGAAAGCTTCGGTCACCCCGTCGGTATAAAGATACAGTATGTCGCCAGGCTCCATTTGCAGTTTCAGGGATTTATAATTGAAATGCTCTATCCCGCCCAGTACGGTTCCACGGGTGAGCTCAACGATCTTAAACCCTGAGGAATTCAGGATGTAAGGAGGATTATGCCCCGCGTTAACATAATCCAGCTCACCGCTGGCCGTATTAAGGATACCATAGAACACCGTCACGAACATGGATGAAACGCTCTCGCTGCAAAGCAGGTTGTTCACGTAATTCATGCATTCATCCGTAGGCATGCCCTTGAGGCCCGTGGCACGGATAATGGTGCGGCTAACCGCCATAAAAATGGCCGCCGGCACTCCCTTTCCCGAAACATCACCGATCACGAAGCCTATCCTGTCGTTATCGATCATGAAAAAATCGTAAAAATCACCGCCCACCTCCTTGGCTGCATTCATGGCAGCGAAAATGTCGAAATCCTTACGGTCGGGAAAAGGAGGGAAAAACTTGGGAAGTATGGCCTGCTGTATCTCCCTGGCGGTCTGCAGATCCTGCTGTATAGAAACCAGCTGGTCATGCTCTTCCAGGCCCCGCCTGATCTGCATGATCTCTTCAAGGGTTTTGTTGATGGTAATCTCGAGATCTTCAAAATTGATAGGCTTTGTAAGGAAGTCGAAAGCCCCTCGGTTCATGGCCGTGCGGATATTGTCCATGTCGCCGTATGCGCTTACGACCACCGTTTTAAGCCCGGGGTTCTTAAGCTCCTTCAGCTTCATCAGTAAGGTAAGCCCGTCCATCTCGGGCATGTTTATATCGGAGAGGATGATCCCTATTTCGGGAAATTCAATCAGCTTGGCAAGAGCCTCCAGACCGTTATGCGCAAAAACAAAATCATACACCCCGTCCCTGATCTGCCTTCTGAATTTCTGTTTAACAAGGGGTTCGAGATCGACTTCATCGTCAACCACCATTATTTTCACGTTTTTAACCTGGTCTTCACTCATAGGAAATCATTTTCATAGTATAGCATTTTATTAAACCGTTTTCGGAATGGTGATCACGAATTCGGCGTATTCGCCCTCTTTCGAATCAACCGCAATCTGCCCCTGGTGTTCCTGTACAATGATGTCGAAGCTTATCGACAAACCGAGCCCGGTGCCCTGGCCTGCAGGCTTGGTGGTATAAAAGGGATTGAACACCTTCTCAATCACAGCCCTGGGCATTCCTTTTCCGTTATCCCAAATCCTGAATTCAGCCTTATCACCAAGGTCTTTGGTCGAGATTTTCAGGATAGGGAAATAAGCGTCCTTGAACTCTTTCTTTTTCTGGTGGGTCGAATAACAGGCATTGTTGATCATGTTGAGGAAGACCCTGCTGAGATCTTGGGGAATCACATTAAGCAGGGGCATGTCCTTGTCATAATCAGTTTCAATTTTAATGTTGAAGGATGAGTCAGTGGCCCTCATTCCATGGTAGCCCAGGTTGACATACTCGGCCAGGAGCGCGTTGACGTCGGTAGGCATGCGTTCGCCCGACTTGCCGCACGAATGGAGCAGCATACCTCGAACAATGCTATCCGCCCTCTTACCATGGTCATGAATTTTCTGAACATTGCCTTCAATATCCTGCAGTATTCCTTTGATATAATCGGCTTCTTTTTCGCCAAGGGCCGAAGTCAGCTTATCCGATTCGGCCAGGATCTCCTGAACCAGCTCGACCGAAAGCTCGGAGAAATTATTGATGAAATTCAGGGGGTTCTTGATTTCATGGGCAATACCGGCGGTAAGAGCACCCAGCGACGCCATCTTTTCTGATTGCACCAACTGTGCCTGGGCTGCTTTCAAACGGTTAAACGCGGCATCGAGTTCATCGTTCTTTGACCTTAATTCGGCAGTGCGCTCATCCACTTTCTGCTCCAGGGTCCTGTTGTATTCCTCAAGCTGTTCATGGGAGATCCTGAGTTCTTCTGAAGCTTTCTGAAGATCATGGATGGTCTTGGCCAGGGTCTCCTGCATGTAAATAAAGGAATTGTTCAGCCTGCCTATCTCATCCTTTGACCTTATGGGCGGAAGGGAGACATTAAAATCACCTTCGGCAAATTTCTCGGCAGCCCCGGTCAAACGCCTCAGCGAACCTGTGATGGAGCGGGAAATCAGGAAAATAACGAGGAAAATCAGGGCCAGCCCGACAACTGCAAGTTCAACAAGGTTGCGGTAGAGCTTATTTTCATCGGCCATGAATTCATCCACGGGAAAAATCACCGCAACAGACCATCCGTTGGCGGGCACAGGGGCATATGCCATCCAGCTCTTCTTACCGCTAACCAGGTTCATATAGGGAATCTCCTCAAACCCTGTTTTGCCGGCTATCATCTTGCGCCCGATCTCCCTGAGCTGCGGCAGGTTTTTATTATCGGCCAGGGAGAATATCGATTCATTCATGATCTCCGACTTCCGCTTATGCGTCACCACGGTTCCAATCCTTGAAATCATATACCCGTAACCTGTCTGGTACACCTTGATGGCATTGACTATCTGCTGGAGGTAGGTGAGTGAGACATCCACGGTAAGTATTCCCACGAAGGTTTTCTTACCATCCTTTGCCACATACAGGGGGATGGAATAGGTCGACATCAGGATATTGCCCCCTCCTTCATCATAATAGGGCTCGCACCACTGCGATTTCCCAAGTTCCCTGGGGATCTGGTACCAGTCCATGGTGAAATAATCATAATTAGCGTTGCCGAGGTATACGAATTTCAGCTTCCCATGGTCTTTGCAATAATAAAATGAATAGTATTTGTCGAGGGCCGATTTGTAATAGGGTTCAAAAGCCAGGGCGGCGCCGAAAATGTCCCTGTTATTCTCAACCATTTGCCTTAACAGGTATTTCATCTTTTCTTCATTACCCAGCTCCGACACTATAAGAGGCGAATAATTCATGGGAATTGCCTGGATGTTCGAAAGGACCTTATCAATCTTCAAAACCGTGTTTTCGGTTATCTTGTTGGCCTCGCTTTTCAGGTTGGTAACCACAATTTTCTTGGTAACATTGTAGTTGTATGCAAGGATCAGGACCATGATGGCGGCTATGGCCAGGAAGATGAGGAGGATCATTTTGAAGGCCAGGCTGTGCCAGATTTTTTTGCTGTTGTTCGTTGCCATAATCCCTTATTTTTCAGAGGATTTGTGAAGTAAGCCGGTGTAAGGCCTGTAAAACTCCCTGAACGGGGGGATGGAGCTTATCTCTTTACTTTGCAGCAGGATACGGGCATTTGACAGGTAGTCGGTTTCGGAGAGCGAAGTATTGAGGTTGGTTTTACCTTTGGGCAGGTATAGGTCCTGGTAACGCTCTATCATCCATTTCTGGTGTGAGCGGTTCGCCGTTTTATTCATATTCCTCAGGGTGCGTACTACGACTGCCACGCTGGTATCAGGGTTGTTCAATGCATACACCCATGACTCCATGCTTGCTTTGACAAACTCCACGCAGGTCACAGGGTCTTCTTTTAATTTATCCTCCAGGCAGTACAGACCATCTTCCAGGAAATTCAGCCCGTAATCAGCAAAAAAGAATTTCACAAGTTCGTCCTCATTATAACCACTGTTGATAATGGCATGATATTCATCAAACCAGTTGGCATTGGTCGCATCCACGCCTCCCTGGAGAAAGAGGTTGTTCGTGCTGCCGATGGGTACGATATTCGCGTTCAGCTTGTATTTTGCAAACAATGCCCTTGGCTGAAGGTCATAGCCATCCCAGATCCCTACCCGCTTCCCGTTAAGGTCCTGGATTGTTTTAATCCCGCTGGATTTCTTGGCCAGCAACATCAGTGAAGAACGCGTTGAAAACTGGGCTATGTTTACAATATTGATCCCGCTGCTTCTTAACTGTATGGCGTTGACCAGCCAGAGGATCGCGAAATCGGCCTGTTTTTGTTTGATGATATCGTTGGTTGTCACAAAGGGTTTGTACTCCATGATCTCAAGGTCGATACCGTGCTTTTTAAATATCCCCTTTTCTTTTCCTACATAAAATCCGGCAAACTGGCAGGTGGTAACCCAGTATGGGTAAACAGTAATTTTCTTCAGGCTGCCTTTGGGCTTCCTTACCTCTTCCCCGGTTGTTCTGGCCGTTTTATTCCCCTCTCCTTTCTGCCTGCAGGAGGGCAGGAAAAGTAATGCCTGGAGCGTAAAAAAAATCAATGCTGAACTGAATGGGAGTAATTTTAATCGCATGCAGCTTTAAAAATTTGCTTTAGTAAATGTAAAATTAAACTATTTTCGTTATTCAAATCAATTAATTGAACATGCAGGCCCTGTTTTTCGAGAACGAACTGATTATTAAAAACATACCCATACCTGAACCCGAGCCGGGAGAGGTCCTGGTCAAGGTCCTCTATTCGGCTATCTGCAATACCGACCTTGAAATCATCAAAGGTTACATGGGTTTCAGGGGAGTGCTGGGGCATGAATTTACAGGCCGTGTTATTTCAGATAAGCATCCCCTGGAGGGGAAGACAGTTGTGGGTGAGATAAACTGTTCCTGCGGTCGTTGCTATCTTTGCCTCAGTGGCCGCCGTACGCATTGTACAGGCAGGACGGTATTGGGGATAGCAGGGCACCAGGGGGTTTTTGCCGATTTCATTTCCCTTCCGGCCGAGAATCTCCATATAGTGCCCGATACTCTTGAAGGGCCTCTGGCCGTTTTCACGGAACCCCTTGCAGCAGCTGTAGAAATTTTTGAACAGCTGCATATGAAACCATCGAAACCTGTTTTCATTTTCGGAGCCGGCAAGCTCGGCTTGCTTGTTTCAATGGTTGCCCGCCTGCAGGGTTTCGATTACACTACCTTCGACATTAGTGATGAGAAGGCTTCATTCGCTTCGGGCCTTGGCCTGAATGCAAAGCCCTTGTCTGAACTTGAACCCGGCGAAAAAGCGGAAGTTTGCATCGACTGTACCGGGAGTTCCGCAGGCCTTGAACTGGCCCTTTCGCATCTGTGGCCGGGAGGGACCCTGGTATTGAAAACAACAGTTGCCGAACCTGCCAAGCCTGACCTTAACAGCATCGTGATCAACGAGTTCACCATACTTGGCTCGCGTTGCGGATTGTTCAAACCCGCACTCAGGCTGCTTGAACGAAAGCTGGTTGATCCTTCTCCCCTGATCTCGGAAAAATTTGCCTTTAATGATATCATTAAAGCCTTCGAATGTGCACAAAAACCATCTTCCCATAAAATCATCATTGAACATAATGCCTGAATGTTTTTTTAAACAAGGCTGTGACATTAAAAAAAATCTAGTAAATTCGCTAATCCATTCAGAAACATGAAACACATGAAAGCATTCAGAACAATTCTTGCGGGCCTTTTCCTCACACTCATTGCAATTACTGTAATGACTTCCTGCAATAACACGGGTAAACAGGATAAACAGGCCAATCAGGCAGCTGCCGATACCATTAAAAAAGATGTTACCCTTTCACCTGAAAACAAGAATCTGCTTTACCAGTTCCCTACTCCGTTTGAAGTAACCATGATGCTTCAAAGGGCCAAGGCAGGATTCATTTTCAACATCACCAACTCTCCGGCCAATGTGACCAAGTATTCCACAGAGAAAGCAAAAGCCCTTAACCTGGGTGTTTACAGCGCCGACCTGTCGTATGCCGCAACATACAATTATGTTGACGAAACGAATAAGTTCCTGGCATGCACTGGCAAGCTCGCAAATGACCTGGGTATCGCCGGCGTTTACGATCCGGGCCTTGTTGATAAAGTCAAGAAATTCAACAACAATAAAGACTCCCTGGTAAATATGGTCACCAGGATCTTTGGTAAAACCAACGACTTCCTGAGTAAAAACAACCGCAACCAGATCGCTGTGCTTGTGGCTACAGGCACCTTTGTCGAAGCCCTCTACCTCGCTTCAGCCCTTAACCAGGTTGCAGCCGACAACAAGGCCATCTCGACCGTTATTTTCAGGCAGAAAGACAACCTCGACAAGCTGGTGACCCTCCTTACAGCCTATAATATGGACTCCGAACTTAAACCCATTGGTGACGAGGTAAGCAAGCTTAAAGTCATTTACTCAAATTACGGACTTGAAGCAGACAAGAAACTGCCTCAGCAAAAAGCTGCCGAGATCGGTGATCTGACCCAGAGTGTCAGAGACTCCTTCATCAAATGACCGAACCGATTCTGATGGCCCTGGTCCAGCTGTTTGCCATTGTAGCGGCAACAGCAAGAAAACAGGCCTCTGAAAATTCCAGGCTTATCCTGGAGTCGTACCTTCGTGAACAGCTGAACAGCCAGGAACTTGAAGAGTACCTGAAACTTTTCGACGAATTGCTTTCATTCCACCAGCCCCTGGAGGAGCCTTCCGATACAAATCCCCCGGATGTATCCCCCAGTATATCGGCCATCTGCCAGAAGATCGCAAAAGACCTCGCTTTTCTCGACAGGCTGATCGTGTTTATCAAATTCACCGAGTTTGTCGAGGAGATCTCCAGGAACGAAACCGGGAAGGGATTGAAGGAAAGCAGCCGGCTTAGAGCTTATACCGCCCTGCTCAAAACGGCATTCAACATTGCCGCCAACGAATACAACAATGCCCTCAATTTTGTGCTTGACCCCTTTGGGGGCGAGATCGAAGCCCAGAACATACTGCTCATCGACGGTCAGGCCGAAAGCCCTGAGGGGAAACATATTAAAAGGGATCTGCTCGACGGCTGCATACTGGTCCTTTATTTCCCCAGCATACGCCGTTTTTTCGCACGCTACCTCGGCAAGGACACCTTGTATCTTAACGGCCATAATATCCAGCCTTACCGTTCATTCTTCCTTGCCAACGGGGCTATACTGAACAACCTGAAGATATCCCCGGTTTATTATACCGACATCGCCTCGAAATTCCTGCACGGGGATGAGACCATACAGATAGAATTTACGGCAAAGGAAATCGAATACCGTTTCAAAAACAGCACGAACGGTATACATCCATTCAGTTTTACCGCCCGTTCGGGCGAACTTATAGGCATCATGGGCGGAAGCGGTGTGGGTAAATCAACCCTTCTGAATGTATTCAACGGAAGCCTTTGCCTCAACAGCGGTGAGATCCTGATCAACGGTTACAAACTTGGAAGCGATAACGACAAGCTCGAAGGGGTGATAGGTTTCGTTCCCCAGGATGACCTCCTGGTTGAAGAACTCACTGTTTTTGAGAACCTGTACTTCAATGCCAAACTATGTTTCAGGGATTTCAGCCGTAAACAGTTCATGAGAGCGGTTCTGAAAGTATTGAAGGATATCGGCCTCATCGGAATCAAAGACCTCAGGGTGGGTGATCCCCTGAACAAATTCATCAGCGGGGGGCAGAGGAAAAGGCTGAACATAGCCCTGGAACTGATCCGCGAACCCTCGGTGCTTTTTGTGGATGAACCCACTTCGGGCCTTTCATCCATGGATTCAGAACTGGTGATGCTTCTGTTAAAGGAACAAACGCTCAAAGGCAGGCTGGTTGTGGTGAACATCCATCAGCCATCATCTGATATTTATAAGCTTTTCGACATACTGCTGGTCATGGATAAAGGGGGATATCCTATTTATTACGGGAACCCAATCGATGCCCTCACCTACTTTAAAACCCTCAGCAATTATGTGAATCCCACCGAAAGGGAATGCCAGAACTGCGGGTATGTCAACCCTGAGCTTATACTGCAGATCACCGAGGCCAAAACCGTGAGCGAATACGGCAAACTCACCGTAAACCGTAAAGTAAGCCCCGGGGAATGGTACGCTCATTTCAAAAAAAGCATACAGCCCGGTCTGGAAGTCTCGGACGAAAAGAAAGAGCTTCCCCTGAACTATTTCAAGGTGCCCGGCCGATGGAAGCAGTTCGGCATTTTCGGGATCCGTAATCTGCTTACAAAAATCACAAACAGGCAGTACCTGGTTATCAATTTATTCGAGGCTCCTTTCCTTGCAGGCCTTCTTGCTTATCTCACCAGGTATTACAGCGGAGACCACTATTTCTTCGGAGGAAACAAAAACCTTGTGGCCTATATGTTTATGAGCGTGGTGGTTGCCCTCTTCCTGGGGATGATGGTGAGCGCCGAAGAGATCTTCAGGGACCGCAGGATACTGAAGCGTGAAGCCTTCCTCCACCTCAGCCGCACCAGTTACCTCAATTCGAAGATCATCCTGCTTTTCGTGCTTTCGGCCATACAAACGCTTTTATATGTGCTGGTGGGGAACTGGATACTGGATATCAGGGGGATGGCCCTTGCCTACTGGCTCATATTGTTCAGCGCATCCTGCTTTGCAAATATGGCAGGCCTTAATATTTCATCGGGGCTTGACTCCATCGTAGCCATCTATATTATCATCCCTTTCATCATCGTGCCCCAACTGCTGCTCAGCGGCACCATAGTGCCTTTCGACAACCTAAATCCCGCCATCAGCTCAAGGGAAAATGTGCCTTTCGTTGGCGATATGATGGCTTCACGCTGGAGTTTTGAGGCCATGGCGGTTGAACAATTCAGGGACAACCGCTACGAAAAGCAGTTCTATTCAAGCGAAAAGGAAATTTCGGGGTATTCCTATATCACGGCTTTGCAGATCCCGGCCCTGCAGGAAGTCCTGAACGAGTCGAGAATGAATATTGTGCATGGGAAAAACCGGGAAAAAACCCGGCAATACCTGGCCATCATCCGGAACGAGATCGACGGGCTTGAAAAAGAAGCCGGATTTAAAACACTGGCCCTGGTCCAGAACCTGGACCCGGCAAACCTTACCGATGCGGTGAGCATGCAGCTGAGGTCATACCTTGATTCGCTTAGCCTTGTCTTCTCGGCCCGGCTCACCAGGGCCAATAACCGCCACGATGCAATATACCAGAAGCTTGTAAATGAAGAAGGACAGGATGCGGTGTATGCCCTCAAACAGGATTTTTATAATGAAAATCTTGCCGACCTGGTTTTGAATTCGGCTTCAACCGACAAGATACTGCAGGGAAAAGGAAAGCTGATCAGGAAAAAAGACCCGGTATTTATGGACCCGGAATCAAAAGCCGGGAGGGGGCACTTTTACACTCCCGTGAAGTACGTAGGGTCCATGGCAATAGATACTTTCTGGTTCAATATTGCTGCCTTATGGCTGATGTCGGTACTGCTTTATATAACGCTTCAGCATAATACCATTCGTAAAACCATTGAATATTTCGGGGCTTTGAAGAAAGCCCGCAAGTCAAAAGGATAATTATCTTTTTTCCTTAAATGGCGTAAAGTCAAAAGCAGCAGCTCTCAGGCTCAGCCTGGTTTCTTTGGCCTCCCCCCCTTTAGCTCATCCCGTTAAGCCTGATGGTTTCAAGCTCTGCCGGGCTGAACAATCCGCTCCGGTAAAGCCTCAGGAACTGCTCTGAAACACCGGCCCTGAAAAGCAGGGCATCATCCGTATTAACGGTAACTTTTACTCCATGGTCGAAAAGTATCCTTATGGGATGTGTCTTATAGGACTTTACCCTCCTGAGCCTGATATTGCTTTCGGGGCATACGTTGAGCCTGATCCCGTTGTTTGCAAGCCAGCGCATCACCTCGGGCGAACTTGCAGCTCCTATGCCGTGCTGCACCTCATCCAGCTCAAGAACCTCAACTGCTTTCCTTACCGAATCGGCATCTCCGAATTCCCCGGCATGGGCTTTAAGCTTAAGGCCGGCCTTACGGGTAAAACGGTAGAGTTCCCTGAAATTCTCAAGCGGCTGTGCGTTCTCATCATCATACAGGTCGATGCTCCTGAAATAATCAAAGGCAAGGAAAGGCTCGATCAGTTTCAGTATGGTCCTTAAGGGTAATGTCTTCGGGAAGCCCAGTTCGGGCCTGAAATCAATCCCGGGCACAAGCAGGGCATGATACTGTTTCAGCACATTTACCATCCTTTCAACCGGCACATTGAACAGGGTCCCGAAAAAGCCATCCATGCTCATTTCAAGGACTTTGATCCCGTCGTATGTTGCCTGTATGAATGCAGCCTCAACCGCCTTCTCAAATGCCCCCGGCCTTTCCATATATGGCTTGTAAACCTCTGTGATCCAGTTGTTGAGCGGCTCAATACCCATCTTTTCGGCTTTGAAGGGTTTCAGCTTTTCCCCGTAAAACCTGTTGATCACCGAGGCTTTGCCCCCCAGCATGCAGTGGTTGTGAAGGTCCGACTTCGGGACCAGGCGGATGGCTTTCAGATTGCCATCCTGAAGCGCTTTCAAAAAAGAAACTTTGTTTTCAGGCATGCTCAGGGTTTTTTATTTGCCTCAGGTACATCTGTATCGTATTCTCAAGACCGTAATAAAGCGCATCGCAAATCAGCGCATGCCCTATGGAAACCTCGAGGAGGTAAGGAACATTCTGCTGAAAATATTTCAGGTTCACAAGGCTGAGATCATGGCCGGCGTTAAGGCCCAATCCCGAATCATGGGCAACAAGGGCTGCCTCGCGAAAAGGCCTTACCGCTGCAACAGGGTTTGCAGTGTACTCCCTGGCATACGACTCGGTATACAATTCCACCCGGTCGGCCCCGGTAAGGGCGGCATGGCGTATCATTTTTTCATCTGTTTCTATGAATACGGATGTCCGTATCTCCAGGGCCTTAAACCCGTTTATCACTTCGGTAAGAAAATCCATGTTTTTTATCGTATCCCATCCTGCATTGGAGGTAAGAACCCCCGGGGGATCAGGCACAAGGGTCACCTGAGCGGGCCTGACTTTTTTAACCAGGGCAATGAAATCAGCCGACGGATATCCTTCTATATTGAACTCGGTATTTAAAACCGGTTTTAAGTCAAGCACATCCCGGTAACGCACATGCCGTTCATCGGGCCTGGGATGCACCGTAATCCCTTCAGCCCCGAAACGTTCACAATCCAGGGCCGTTGCAAGCAGATTGGGCATGTTGCCACCCCTTGCATTGCGTAAGGTGGCTATCTTGTTGATATTAACACTTAGTTTGGTCATCCCGGGAATTTTTGCAAAGCTAATACTTCAGTGCGAATTGACGCAAAAATCCGGTAAATTTGCATGGTATGCGCACCGTAATCCAGAGAGTTTTATCATCTTCCGTAACTGTTGAAGGAAAAGTCACAGCTTCTACAGGTCGTGGCATTATGGTTTTGCTTGGTATTGAAGAAGACGATAAGCCGGATGATGTGGAATGGCTTTGCGGCAAGATTTCCAAACTCAGGATATTCAACGACAAACAGGGCGTAATGAACCTTTCGGTGACAGAGACCGGGGGGGAGATTCTCGTGGTGAGCCAGTTTACTCTTCATGCATCAACTAAAAAAGGCAACCGTCCTTCATATATCCGGGCTGCCCGGCCCGAAAAAGCGATACCTCTTTATGAAGCCTTCATCAAAATCTTGTCCAGGGAAACCGGATCAGTTGTAAAGACAGGCACTTTTGGTGCCATGATGGATGTGGAACTGGTCAACAGCGGGCCTGTGACTATCGTGATGGATTCAAAAAACAAAGAGTAAACATACTGTTAAAGTTAAGGTAAAGTTTGGTTATTTTAAAACCATTGAGTATATTTGTCACGTGAAGAAGATCCTTGTAATCGAAGATGACCGGCTTATACTTGAAACGACCTCCGATTTTCTTGCCACCTCAGGCTACGAAGTATTGAAAGCCGCCAACGGAGGCGAAGGTATATCCCTTGCCAAAGTTCAGTCACCCGACCTTATTCTGTGTGATATCCTGATGCCGGGGATTGACGGGCATGAGGTATACAGGATACTCCACAATGACATTACCACTGCTGATATTCCCTTTATTTTTCTTTCATCTCTTTCCGACAAGCAGGATATAAGGCTTGGTATGCAGATGGGGGCCGACGATTATGTGACCAAACCTGCCGATCCGGCCGAACTTTTAAAAACCGTTGAAACCAGGCTGGAGAAATTTGACAGGCTGCTGAAGCATAAGGAATTACGGTATCACGCTCTTTTTGAACTGGCTTCTGAAGCCATACTGATGATCAAGCCCGGTGAGGGGGAGATCGTTGATGCAAACCAGTCCACCCTCGATCTGCTGGGTTATTCCAAGAATGAGATCATAAAGCTATGCGCAACCGACATACTGCCCCCGGGAACATGGGAAAATATAGTCAAGCTGTTAAATTCAAATACGGGGAACAAAAAGTTTCCGCGACAGGAATCCCGCTGGAAACGTAAAGATCTTGCTGAATTCCCGGTTCTTCTCAACGGCCAGGCTGTAGAGATCCAGGGTTTGCAATACTTCCTGCTGATAGCCAGGGATATGTCGGATATCCGGTTCAAGGAAAAAGCCCTTAAAGACAGTGAAGAACGGTATAAGGAACTTGTTGAAAATATCGGTGAAGGAATTGGTGTCGTTGATCTGAATGAACGTTTTACTTATGTAAATCCTGCAGCTGCCGAGATCTTCGGCCTCTCTCCTGCCCAGCTTAACGGACAAAAACTCCTGAATTTCATCCATCCATCCTCACATAACGAGATCTTACGGCAAACCCAGAGCCGTTTACTGGGGCAGAAAAGCATCTACGAGGTGGAGGTGCTGAGGCTCGACGGCCAACGAAGGTGGATCATTGTCACTGCCACCCCCCAGTACGATACAAACGGTAAATTTTCAGGCACTTTCGGGATCTTCCGCGATATTACGAAGAATAAGCTGGCCGAGGCCCGTATCAAGGAAAGCGAAGAAAGGCTGAGCGCTATCGTCGATCTTACCAACGATTATATTTGGGAGATAGATGCCCAGTGGAAATATACTTACGTCAGTTCCAAGGTATACGATATCCTCGGGTACCGTCCCGAAGAACTCTTAAGCAAATCACCTTTTGCTTTCATGCTTCCCGAGGATGCCGAAAAGGTGCTTGAATCGATCAGGGTTTTTGTACATGATTACAAACCCATCAACCTTATCACAAACCGCGCCATTCACCGTGACGGGCATATTGTTTACCTCGAATCTTCAGGTATTCCCGTGTTCGATCCGGGCGGGAAGTATAAAGGCTACCGGGGCGCCGACAGGGACATTACCCTTAGGAAGTCATTTGAGAACCAGCTTATTATTGCAAAGGAAAAAGCCGAAGATTCAGACCGTCTTAAATCCTCCATTCTGGCCAATGTAAGCCATGAACTGAGAACTCCCCTGAACGGTATTCTCGGGTTTGCCGAGATCCTTAAAAATGAGATGAAGGATACCGAACACGAGATGATGGCCGACAATATTCATTCATCGGGGAGGAGGCTTATGGGGACACTTAACTCCCTGATCACCTTATCGCAACTGGTTGCCGGGAAAGTTTCCCTTACCTTCAGGCCTGTCCTTATAAAGGATATCATTGGCTCTGTTATTAAATCATTTGAACCCTTTGCAAAGGAAAAGGGCCTCAGCCTCACGTTCAATACCGATCCTTCTCTTATAATCAATACGGATGAACAGCTCCTGAAACAGATTATCCGCCAGATCCTTGACAATGCCATAAAATTTACCGAAAAGGGTGGAGTGACCATAGATGTGTCCACTCAAAATACCAGGGGAGAGGGGAACCTGATCATTTCTGTCAGCGACAGCGGGATCGGCATCGATAAAGATTATCATGATCTTATCTTCCAGGAATTCAGGCAGGTCAGCGAAGGATTCGGAAGGAAATACCAGGGCTCGGGCATCGGCCTTACCATATGCAAGAAAAGTATTGACCTTCTCGATGGAAGGATTACCCTTGAAAGCACGAGCAGTAAAGGATCTACCTTCCGCATCTGCCTGCCTCACCATCCCGATATAACTGCAAGTGAAGCAGATATCCCCGCTTTATCGGTTGTGGCCGAACCAAGGATGCCCGAAAAAACGGAACTTCCGTGGGTGCTGCTTGTCGAGGACAACCTTGTCAACAAGGAACTGACCGAATTTTTCATTCGGAAGGTTTGCCGGGTCGATTATGCCCCCGACGGTGCAACGGCTATTGAAATGGTCAAAACAAAGAAGTACCATGCCGTGCTTATGGATATTAACCTGGGGTATGGGATCAACGGCATTGAAGTTACAAAGGAGATTAAAAAGCTGAAAGGATATAATGATATCCCGGTAATTGCAGTTACAGGTTATACCATGAGCGGCGACAGGGATATGCTCATTGCCCAGGGCTGTACTCATTATCTTGCAAAGCCGTTTGACCAGGCAAGTATACTGGAGGTTATGAGGGAAGTTTTGTCAGAAAAAAATAAACACAAATAGTTTAAAAATACTCGTAATCTTTATAAAATCTTTATACAGACTGATTAGTTCAGGGATCACAAAAACCATACCTTTGTGCCGCCAAAAAAATTCTTAATTAACTAACATAAAAATTTCATCATCATGAAAAAAGTTGTTGTCTTAGTATCAGCTCTCATGCTGTTTGCCGGTTTAACATTTGCACAGACCACTCCTCAGACCAAGGATCAGAAACCCGCTGAAAAGAAAGAAGCTGCAAAACCAGCAGAAAAAACAAAAGATGCTACAAAGCCAGCTGCAAAGTCAACTGACAAAGCCGCAAAGCCCGCAGATAAAGCTGCAAAGCCTGCCGATAAAACCGCAAAGCCTGCTGCAAAACCTGCCGACACCAAAGCTCCTGAGAAGAAGTAATTTTGGAACTTCTGATTGTTCAAAAAGACGAAGGCCGTCCCAAAAGGGCGGCCTCGTTTATTTACCGGGCATCCTGAACACTATCGGCATCCTGATAACCACCCTTACCGAACGCCCGTTCCTCCTGGCAGGCTCCCAGCGGGGCATCAGCTTCACAACCCTTACAGCCTCTTCGTCGCAGCCTCCTCCAATTCCTTTCGTTACTTCAACATTTGAAAGCGAGCCGTCAATTTCAATAATAAATATCACAACCACCACTCCCTGCACTCCGGCTTTCAATGCCGTTTCAGGATAACGCACATTCTTCCTCAGGAACCATAGCCTGGCATCATCGCCCCCGGGATATTTCGGGTATACATCGATTACGGCGACCAAACCGCTGGCATCCCCTTCCCCATGCCCGTTAACGGCATTTCCCAGCCCTTTGCCTGCCGTATCGGCCTGGTGTTCTTCTTCTTCAGGGGGTGGTTTGTCTTCGACGGGTTTTAGTTTCTCTATAATGGCCGAATCGGTAACCACAGGCGCCATTTCTTCCGGGCTTGGTGTTTGCAGGGAACCGGCCAGCCTGCTCACATCGTCTTCGGGCGGCGGCAGAATGCTGTAGTACCGTACATCAGTTATCATATCGCTGTCAATAAGCGGTACTGGTTCAAAATAAAAGAAAAGGAAAGGGCTTATCACCGCTAAAACAAATAACAGTATCCCGATAAAGAGCGAAATCAGGAGGTTTCGGGGGTAACGTTTACGAAGCACATACCCGCCATATGCCTGGTTCCTGCCAGTGAAAACAATGTCGAACAGATCAGGCTGACGGTTTGCCTTCATTCCCCCAGGTATTTTTTCAGAATTTCTATTTCCCTTCTATGCCGTTTGGTAGGCCTCCCTGTACCCGGATCACGGTATTCAAAATTCACCTCCCTCATCATTTTGATCTTTTGATATTCGCTTTCGGGAGTAAGATCCTGCATATAACCAGGAACCAGGTGGGCGCCTACCCTGTTTTCAAGGAGCCCGATCACTTTGACCGATTTGGTAATGGGTTGCTGCGCAATACTGATCTCATTGCCGGGCTTCACCTCCCGGGATGGTTTAACAATCTGCCCCTCAATCCTCACCCTCCCCGATTTGCATGCGGCAGCAGCCTGGCTCCGGGTCTTGAAAAGGCGTACCGCCCACAACCATTTATCTATCCTGACCCCTTCACTCATTTCTGACGGAAAAAAATCTCCATGGGCGCCCCTGAAAAATCGAAGTGTTCCCTTATTTTATTCTCAATAAAACGCCGGTACGGATCCTTTAAGTATTGAGGGTGGTTGCAGAAAAAGACAAATGAAGGAAATGCAGTGGGAAGCTGGGTGGCAAATTTAATACACACATATTTCCCCTTCACCGCGGGAGGCGGGGTTTGTTCTATAATAGGGAGAATGAAATCGTTCAGTTCCCGCGTTGGGATTTGCCTCATCCTGTTCTTGTACACGGCGACGGCTGTTTCCATAGCCTTAAGGATGCGCTGTTTTTGCGTTATCGAAGTAAACACTATGGGCACATCCTTGAACGGGGCTGTTTGCTCCCTGATCAGGTCTTCAAAATCCTTATGGGTATTGGTTTCCTTCTCCACCAGGTCCCATTTATTGACCACGATAACGACTCCTTTATGGTTCCTGTCGATAATGTGGAAGATGTTAAGGTCCTGGGCCTCGAAACCCCTTTCGGCATCAATCATCAGCAGGCATACATCGCTGTGCTCAATGGAACGTATGGCACGCATCACCGAATAGAATTCAATGTCTTCCTTTACCTTGCCTTTTTTCCGTATCCCTGCCGTATCTACAAGTAAAAATTTAAGGCCGAAGGAATTGTAAACCGAATGTACCGAATCGCGGGTGGTCCCGGGTAACGGGGTCACGATAGTCCTTTCGTTTCCCAGCAGGAAATTGATCAGGGATGATTTCCCTGCATTGGGGCGGCCTACGATGGATATTTTCGGCAGATCGGGCAGGTCCTCGTTCTGCTCAGGCGATGACTCGTCAAGGGGAGGGAAAGTCGAGGTTACTGCATCAAGCAGGTCCCCTGTACCGCTGCCATTCACCGCGGATATCCCGAAGATCTCATCAATCCCCAGGGAATAGAACTCATGCACCATATTGACCTGCTTCACGCTGTCTATTTTATTGGGTACGAGGATGGCTTTTTTCCCCGAACGCCTGAGAATATTGGCAACGTCTTCATCCATAATGGTAACACCCTCCCTTGCATCCACCACGAAAAGGATAACATCGGCTTCATCAATGGCAAGGTTGACCTGTTTCTTGATCTCCGATTCGAAAATATCGCCCGAATCATCCACATACCCTCCAGTATCAATAACCGAAAACTGGTGCCCGTTCCAGTCCGACATCCCGTAATGCCTGTCGCGGGTGACTCCGCTGGTGGGGTCCACGATGGCCTCACGCTGCCCTACCAGGCGGTTGAAAAGTGTACTTTTGCCCACATTGGGGCGGCCAACGATTGCTACGATTTTCGACATAAGTTCTTTATTGATTGATTGATTGATTGATTGATTGACTGATTGATTGACTGATTTAATTTTGATATTCAGTCAATCAATCATTCTGTCAATCAGTTATTCCTTCATTCAAATTATACCCAAACCTTTTCAACTGGAGCTCATCCTCCCTCCAGTCTTTCGAAACCTTTACATGAAGCTCAAGGAAAATATGACGTCCAAGAAATTCTTCGATTGATTTGCGGGCCTCGGTCCCCAGTTTCTTTATCGCCTTGCCCTGGTGCCCGAGGATAATGGCTTTCTGCGATTCCCTGGCGATATAGATCACCGCCCTGATGCGTACCAGGGCTTCATCCTCTTTAAAGGAGTCAATAACCACTTCGACCGAGTACGGAACTTCCTGGGAGTAATTCATCAGTATCTTTTCGCGGATTATCTCCGATACAAAAAAGCGTTCGTTGCGGTCGGTGAGTTCATCTTTTTCATAATAGGCAGGATGCTCGGGAAGCAATTTGATAAGCCTTGTTTTAAGCAGGTCCAGGTTTGACTGGTGAAGAGCCGAAACAGGCAGTATCTCGGCCATGGGAAGGAGTTTAGCCCACGACTCAACTTCCTTTTCCAGCTTTGCCTGGTCCAGGGTATCGATTTTATTGACCAGGACTATGACCGGGAGCTTGGTATTTATAATTCGCTGGAGGATTTCTTCGTGGGTGAACTTCTGGCCCGGTTCTGCCACAAGCAGTATAATATCGGCATCGGATAATGAAGAGCTTATGGCCGATACCATGGCCTGGTGGAGTTTGTATTTCGGGGTGAGGATGCCCGGGGTGTCGGAAAATACCATCTGGTAATTTTCGTCGTTCAGTATCCCCAGTATACGGTGCCTGGTGGTTTGGGCTTTAGGGGTAATCCCCGAGAGTTTTTCACCGATAAGAGCGTTCATCAGGGTCGACTTCCCAACGTTGGGATAACCCAGTATTGTTATATAACCGGCTTTATGAGCCATAAATTTTTTATAATTTTTTGAGATGCGGCAAAATAACCCTATCTTTGCAGCGCGAAACCTCAATATACCGCATTACAAACGACAAAGGTACGAAAATATATCGCGGGGTGGAGCAGAGGTAGCTCGTTGGGCTCATAACCCAAAGGTCATAGGTTCGAATCCTATCCCCGCAACAACAAATCCCGATGCGAAAGCATACGGGATTTTTCTTTTTCTGCAACGGCTGCAAGCTTGCTTGCAAAGCCGGAGCAGGAAAAGAAAAAGACCGTGTGAGCGAAGCGAACAAAAGGATTGGTTGTTATGCCTCCCCCAAAAGGATCAGCGTAGCTAATCCCGTGTGAGCGAAGCTAACCCTGAGTAAAATTTCCTCCATAAGTCGGATTCCCTGCTTTTATTGTATATTTGCTTATTTAATCCAAATCTAAATAAGATGAACCGAATAATATTTATATCAGCTTTACTGATCCTGCTTATAAACACAGGCCGTTCACAGGACACCCTGAGAAGCAGGATACCCCTTCTCGGTGAAACAGCACCTTCATTTACCGCCGAATCTACCAACGGCACGATCACATTTCCCGGTAACAGCAACTCCAAATGGACCATCATTTTCAGCCATCCTGCCGATTTTACACCAGTCTGCAGTTCCGAAATACTGGAATTGTCGGCCATGCAGGAAGACTTTGAAAAACTCAACACACGTTTGATCGTACTCTCAACCGATGCCGTTTCCAGTCATATCGCCTGGATCAGCTCTCTCGAAAGCATCAAATACAAAGGGAGGGAACCCGTTAAAATAAAATTCCCCCTGGTCTCCGATAAAAACCTGGTGATCTCCAGGAAATACGGTATGCTGCAGTCAACATCCGGCAGCAGCAGAGACGTAAGGGGGGTTTTTATAATTAATCCTGAGGATAAGATTGCTGCGATATTCTTTTACCCCGTGAATATCGGCAGGAATATGGATGAGATCAAACGGACCCTCATAGCCTTGCAGACTGCCGAAAAGAACAATGTCCTCATTCCTGCCGATTGGAATCCGGGCCAGGATGTCATGATCCCCGGTCCCAAAACCTCGGCTGATGCCGATAAACTGCTGAAGCAGAAGCCCCAGGATCTCCAGTTCGTCGCCTGGTACATGTGGTTCAGGAAATTATAGCACACTCATCGATAGCAAAGTCACCCCTGGTCCGGGAAATTATAACAAATTAAGCAACAGCATATGGAAAACCCTGCTTTGTCAGCATCGGAACAGAAAAAATATTATTCTTATGCCTTAATTCTGGCTGTTTCAACCATTCTGATCTCTGCCGCCGAAGCGGGGTTTTCTGTTTATTTCGGACTGGCGGATGAGAGCCTCACTCTTTTCGGATTTGGTATGGACAGCCTTATCGAAATTATCTCAGGCATTGGCGTTGCAAGCATGGTACTTCGCATCAGGCGCAACCACGGCATCAGCCGGAATTCGTTTGAAAAAACAGCATTGAAGATCACAGGCTTCAGCTTCTTCTTTCTGGTGGCGGCACTTCTTCTCACAATCGCATACAACCTGCTCACAGCCCATAAACCAGAAACCACCCTCAGTGGACTGGTCATCTCTGTTGCATCAATACTCTTTATGCTTGCCCTGCTCCTGGGGAAAAAGTCAGTAGGCGAAAAACTCGGGTCCAAAGCAATACTTTCCGACGCTGAATGCACCAGGATATGTATCTATATGTCGCTGGTATTGCTTGTTTCGAGCGGGATTTACGCCCTCATCAAGATCCCTTTCATTGATGAGGCCGGGACCCTTGCCCTGGCCTGGTTCTCGTTTAAGGAAGGAAAGGAATGTTTTGAAAAGACCAGGCACGATACCTTTTGTTCCTGCGGGCATGAGCAGGGATCAATCCCCTTAAACCTTGGCCAGGATTAATCACATTTCATCCCCGTTAAGACCTCATCCCCTTACATAGTACTTCTTCAGTATCCCGGCTGCATACCTGAATTGCTCATCCGAATTATAAAGCTGGGCCGATAGCCTCGTGGTGCGCCGCGGAGGCTGTGACCAGTACCATAAAGGCAGCTCGAGATCATATTCCCTATAGATCCTGTCCTGCACCGCATCCGCGTCTTTATACCCCGGAGGATCAATCTCCCCCATCCGGGGCAGCTCCATGATGCACATCCCGGCATTCATCTCATCGGGACAGCTTGGTGTTAACCCGAGTTCCCGGCAAAAATAGTCCCTGGCCCTCATACAAACCTCATGGTTGCGTTTCATAATCGCCTCCCATCCGCCCGGCATCAGCGTGGCCATGTACTCTATGGAATCCGGTACGCAAAGAATTGGCGAAGGATCAGTGGTCCCCGGCCAGAAAAACCTCTCGGCAAAGGGCTCAGCCTTATGCCCTGCATGGCTTACAACCAGAGGCAGTATCCCCGCCTGCTTGTCCTTTCGCACATGTAGAATGGCAGCGCTTTTGGGCGTACACAGCCATTTGTGGCAGTTGGCAGTGTAATAAGCGGCCCCTATATTATTAATATCCAGTGGGATGCTCCCGGGCGCATGAGCCCCGTCGACCAGGGTATCCACTCCCCTCTTTTCCAGCTCACGTACGATCTCTTCCACAGGCTGTATCAAAGCCGTTGCCGAAGTAATATGGTCAATGATGGCGATTTTTGTTTTTTTACTCACTGCGGATAGCAGGGCGTCGGTTATCAGGCCGGGTGAAGTTATGGGAATATCATACTGAGCCTCAACCAACACCGCCCCCGTGGCTTCTGCAATGTACTCAAGAAGCTGCCTGCAGGCAAAATAAATGTGGTTTGTAAACAGTATCTCATCCCCCGCCTCGAAACGCAGCGACCTGAAAACGGTATTCACCCCGGCCGTGGCATTCGAAACAAAGACCAGTCCCGATGGATCGGCATTCACAAAAGAAGCTGTTTTCTCCCTAGCGTTGTTGAGCATGCCCTCAAGCTGCCTCACCATAAACCGCATCGGCTGTCCTTCAAGCATATCACGGTATTCCTTCTGCTTTTCGAGGATGAATTTTGTACAGGCCCCGAAAGACCCGTGGTTCAGGTACACCGTCCCGGGTTCAAGCGCCCAGAGGTGGGAATATTCAGATGGATAGCGGTATGTTTCTGGGTTCACGTCTATATATTTTGAATATCGTTCGGCGAAGCCGTAATGAGCACACAAATGGAATTGACAATTGGTGCGAATAATATTGATCAACGAATGTTGACCATTGAACGGAAAATGTTTGTTAACGTCATTTCATGATTTGAAACTATTTACTTCAAAATTCAACGTTCAATGTTCAATATTCGTTATTCATTTCTCCACTATTCCACCTCAAGCACCATCCCCTTAAGGTATTCCCCTTCGGGATGGTAAATACTCACCGGATGGTCGGGCCCCTGCGAAAGATGATGAAGTATCCGAAGGTTCCTCCCGGTCTCAATAGCCGCCGACTGCAGGGCCGAACGGAACACCTCCCTGCTGATAGCCTGTGAACAGGAAAAAGTAAAGAGCAATCCGCCCGGCCTGAGATGCCTTATGGCCGTTGCATTCAGCTGTATATAGGCATGAAGCGCATTGTTCGTAACCTGGTGGGTCTTTGCGAATGCGGGGGGATCAAGGATGATCATATCGTATTCAGCCCTGCTCTCCCTTAGAAACACCTTGACATCAGCCACCTCTTCCGAATGAAGGGAACCCTCCAGCCCGTTCAGTGCAAAATTCTCCCGGGTCCACTCAATAGCCTGCTTCGAACTGTCGACCGAATGCACATGCTTCGCCCCTCCTTTGAGGCAATACACCGAAAAGGCTCCCGAATAACAAAACGTATTGAGAACCACCCTGTTCCTTGCATAGAACTGGGCAAACATCCGGTTGCTGCGCTGGTCGAGGAAAAATCCCGTTTTCTGCCCGTTCACGAAGTCGACCTTGAATGTATGGCCTGTTTCGCTAATCTCAACATTCGGGGTGCTTCCGAAAAGGAACTGGTCGGATGGCAGGAATGAAATCATTTCGCTGTTTCGCCTTTTCGCTATTTCGCTGCTTTGCATTGAGCGAGCCATGGTCTCAGCGCTTTTATCATAAACTGCGGATAGCTTTTCCCCATAGATCTCCTTCAGTGCATCAACCAGCAAGGGTTTAATATGATGCATTCCCATCGAATGGGTCTGTATAACCGCCACTCCATTGTACCAGTCGATGATCAGTCCGGGCAGCTCGTCCCCTTCGCTGAAAACGAGGCGGTAAGCGCTGTTTGAAGCACTTTCGGTAAGCCCTGCCGACTTCCGCAGATCGAAGGCTTGCCTGAGCCGTCCAAGCCAGAAATCATACCCGGCTGTCGTCCGCAGGAAAGAAAATATTTTAATCGCGATGGATCCCTGCAGAAAATGCCCGGTAGCCAGGTAATCGCGCTCGGAAGAGAAAACCTCTACTATCCCGCCTTCCTTAACATCACCATCCTTGCGGTCAATAGCCCCCGAAAAGATCCAGGGGTGCTTCCTGAGAACCGCAGCTTCCTTGCCCGGCTTTAATATTATTGAAGGGAATCGGCTCATAAACCTGAAAAAATCAAAAAATACTTGACTAAACGGTAAATTTATTACTATTTTTGCTTAAATCTAAAACCAAACCCAATGAAAAAGTATTTTTTGCTTCTTCTGATTCCGGTTTTCATCGCATCATGCGGTCGCGAAGCCAAGAAAAAAGCAGCAGAATTGCAGGCACGCAACGACAGCCTGATGACTCAGACCATGCAAAAGGATGAGGCAATTAACGAATTCGTCCGTTCAATCAACGATATCCAGGGCACACTGGATACGATCAAGATGAAGGAGAATGTAATCAATCTAAGTACCGAGCGCGGTGGCGAATTGAAACAAACCGCCAAGGATCAGATCAAAACCGATATCCAGACTATTTACAGCATGATGCTCAAGGATAAAGACCAGCTGGCAAAACTGAGCAAGAAGCTGAAAGCTGCAAATATGAAGGTTGACGAATTGCAAAAACTGGTTTCCCGCCTCGAAAAGGATATGGCTACAAAATCTGCCGAACTCGAGGACATGAGGAGCAAACTGGCCAAGATGAACATCAAGTTCGAGGCTGCCACCCTTAAAATCGACACCCTGAGCAGGACTGTAAACGACCAGGGCCAGAAGATCAACAACCAGACCCAGACCATTGCCGCACAGGAAGAAGCTCTCAATACCGCTTACTATGTGATCGGCACAAGCAAAGACCTTAAGAAAAACGGTGTTATCAAGAAAGGCGATATTCTCTCGGATTTCAACAAGGAACTGTTCACCAAGATTGACATCCGCAAGACCACCGAGATCAGCATCCTGAGCAAGAAAGCCAAGATCCTCTCGAGCCATCCCAGCACATCTTACAAATTCACTGGCGACAAGAAAGTCATCCAGTCACTGCAGATCCTTGATTACAAGGCCTTCTGGAGCAATTCCAAATACCTCGTGATTGTGGTTGACTAAACCAGGATCAACGGATTAAAAGAGGGTGTCCCAAAAGGATGCCCTTTTTTTGTGCATCCTGGCAAAACGGCCTTATCAAGCATCGCGGCTGTGCCCAGGTCATTCAGCCAGATCAAGCACCGCGGCTGCACTGAGGTCATTCGGCCAGATCAAGCACCGCGGCTGCGCCCTGCGCTATCACATCTCTCCGGTCCCCGCTGTACAAGCGTTAGGGCCGCGCAGGCCAAGGCCGCTTATGCAGTGACATGGCCTTAATCCGCCTGATAAATCTGCAATTGAGCCAACAGGCCAGGGCCGCTTATGCAGTGCAGGGCCGCATGCCGGGGTGCAAACAAAACCTGGCCTGAGCAGAAATAAACGAAATGGGGCAGCTCAGAGAGCTGCCCCATTTCGTTTATTTCTGCTGGCCCGAAAAATCCTGCTCGGCCAGGAGCTTTCCCTTCTCATCGTAAAACCTCCACTTCCCAACTCTCTGGTCATTCTTGTACTCGCCTTCATACCTCACCCGGCCGTTCTCGAAATACGTGATCCTCTTACCCTCGCTCTTACCGTTCTTAAACGTACCCTCGCTCCATTTCTTCCCGTTCTCATACCAAGAGATCCATAAGCCGCTGCGCTTCCCATCCTGGAACGCCCCGTCCATCTGCATCTGCTTGTTCTCATAGTACGTGGTCTCCCTGACCATCTCCCGGTTCTGGCCTTTTCCCTTGTAAATACAAACCCGCTTGGGAGAGCCGTCGGGATAAGTATCTTCAATCACTTTCTGTTCAAACCTGCAGGATGTCGACAGGAATAAGAGTAAAACAAGTAATGCTGAGCTTGCGGTTTTCATAAGTATGGTATGATTATTTGGTTACTGAATGATCGAACGATAGCCTCCGGCCCTTGACAGATTCATTGAACCTGCCGTGGTCAAACACAAGATGCCCGTTAACCCAGGTCATGTTAACCCTCGACCTGAAAGTGACCCCTTCGAAAGGCGACCATGAGCACTTGTACAAAATATTTTCAGTTTCAACAGTCCAGGGCGCATCCATATCCACCATCACCAGGTCGGCTGCGTAGCCCTTGCGTATGAATCCCCTCTTCTTGATCCTGTACAATACGGCCGGGGCATGGCACATCTTGTCTACCACGGTTTCCAGGGCGATCTTCCCCAGATGGCATAAACCAAGCATGGCTACCAGGCTGTGCTGTATCAATGGTCCGCCCGAAGGACAGGATGTGTACGGATTGCTTTTCTCGCTTAACAGATGCGGGGCGTGGTCTGTCGCGATAATATCTATTTTGCCGCTGATCAGGCCCTCCATCAGGGCCAGCTTATCCTGCTCGGTCTTGATCGAAGGATTCCACTTGATCCTGGCTCCAAGGTCCTTATAATCCCTGTCGTCGAACCAGAGATGATGTACGCAAACCTCGGCGGTGACCCGTTTTGACTCCAAAGGCAGGGTATTATCCAGAAGCTCCAGTTCCCTGGCGGTGGAAAGATGCAGTATGTGCAGCCTCGAACGGCTATGCTTGCGGGCAAGGTTTACAAGCATCTCCGAGGATTTGTAACAGGCTTGTTCACTGCGGATGAGGGGGTGGGCTTCAATTGGGATGTCGTCTCCGTACCTTTCGCGGTACGACCTAAGGTTCGACTGTATGGTGGCTTCATCCTCGCTATGTACCGCGATGAGCAAAGGGGATTCTTTGAAGATCGCTTCCAGGGCAGCCGGATCGCTTACCAGCATATTTCCAGTGGATGCTCCTGTAAATACTTTAAGCCCGCAGATCCCTGAAGGATCGGCCGCTTTTATTTCATCCAGGTTGTCGTTGCTGGCTCCCAGAAAGAAGGAATAGTTTGCCAGGGATTTCGTGGCTGCAAGCTTGTATTTTTCCTCGAGGATCTCAAGGCTGATGGCCTTTGGCAGGGTGTTGGGCATATCCATGAACGAGGTAACACCCCCGGCGACGGCAGCCCTGCTTTCGGTATACAGATCCCCTTTTTCGGTAAGCCCGGGATCCCTGAAATGCACCTGGTCGTCAATCACCCCTGGCATCAGCAACTGCCCATGGGCATCGATGCTGATCATCCCCTCGGGGACAATAAACGAGGCAGGCCTGGGGCCGCTGAAGATCTCTTCGATAAGCCCGTCCTTAATGATCAATGAACCCGGAAATTGCTTTCCTTCATTGACAATGAGGGCGTTGTGAATAAAATAGGATTCCATGATAAAAACAGGGAAAGTCTCAGGCATTTTTCCGCCTGTAGGTTTTAAATAGGCTTTTGAAGCGCAGGGTGATCACCCCGAAAACGGCTTCCTTAAAGATACCCTTGCTCATTTTGGATTCGCCCAGGGTACGGTCGGTGAAAATAATGGGGACCTCAAGAATTTTAAAGCCAAGTTTCCAGGCCAGGAATTTCATCTCGATCTGGAAAGCATAGCCTGTAAAATGGATATTGTCGAAATCTATGGCCTCGAGTACAGGGCGTGTGTAACATTTGAACCCGGCCGTGGTATCCCAGATCTTCATCCGGGTTACGAACCTCACGTAAGCCGAAGCGTAATACGACATGAGCACCCTCCCTATGGGCCAGTTCACCACATTCACGCCTTTTACGTAACGCGAACCTATAACCAGGTCGGCTCCCTGGTTCCTGGCTGCATCATACAGCTTGAGCAGGTCCTCGGGATTATGCGAAAAATCGGCGTCCATCTCGAAAATATAATCATATTTGCGGTCGATGGCCCAGTGAAAACCATGGATGTAGGCTGTGCCCAGGCCAAGCTTCCCCTTGCGCTGCTCCATGAACAGCCGGTTCGGGAATTCTTTGACGAGGGAGGCGACAATTTGGGCGGTACCGTCTGGCGAATTATCGTCAATGATCAGTACGTGAAAGTCCTTAGGCAAAGAAAATACCGTACGGATGATCCGTTCAATATTTTCCTTCTCATTATAGGTTGGAATTATAACAAGACTATCGGACACCTGCGAAAATTTGTGCGAATTTAAGAATTTTCATTATATATTTCAAAAATTACATGGCTTTTGCCAAAGCTTCGAGTTTTTTAAGTCCCTGGGCTATAGTTTCAGCTTCACGAAAGGTAAGGAAAAGTTTGCTTCCCTCCTGCTTCAGTTTCAATGAGGACGAAGGGTCTTTCACCAGCTCCAGAATGCTGGAGAAAGGTGCCGACTGGTAGTATGTTGATTCGGGGTTTGAAGGAAAATATGCATTCATCCTGCCCTTCCTCAGGATCAGCTTTTCAAAGCCGATGTTTTTCGCGGTTTTTCTCAATCGTATGGTCTGCAGTAGTTCATCGGTTTCCCTGGGCACAGTACCGAACCTGTCGGCCAGCCTCGCCCTGAACTCATCCAGCTCGGCCTCAGCCTCTATGGAGTCAAGTTCTTTATAAAGATTTAATCTTTCGGTGATATTGGTCACATACGCATCGGGGATGAGGATCTCCATATCGGTTTCTATCACGCAGTCTTTGATATGGCTCTTCGGGGCCTGGTCGTGGAAAAGCTCCCCGAAATCCTGTTCCTTAAGCTCCGAAAGGGCCTCATCCAGTATCTTCTGGTACATCTCGTACCCTATTTCGGTGATGAACCCGCTTTGTTCGGCTCCCAGTATGTTCCCCGCCCCCCTGATATCGAGGTCGCGCATGGCAATGCTGAAGCCGCTTCCTAGCTCCGAAAATTCCTCTATGGCCCTCAGCCTTTTCCTGGCTTCGTCGGTAAGCGACGACATGGGAGGGGCGATGAGGTAACAGAAAGCTTTCTTGTTCGAGCGCCCCACCCTTCCCCTGAGCTGGTGAAGGTCGCTGAGGCCGTAATGGTGGGCATCGTTGATGATGATGGTGTTTACATTGGGGATGTCAAGTCCCGATTCAATGATGGTTGTGGCTACAAGCACGTCGAACTCACCCTCTATGAAATCCAGCATCACCTTTTCGAGTTTGGGGCCCTCCATCTGCCCATGCGCCACGGCAACCGAAGCCCCGGGCACCAGCCTCTGTATCATCCCCGCAACTTCCCCAATATTCTGCACCCGGGTATTAACTACAAAAACCTGTCCTCCCCTCGAGAGTTCATTGCTCACCGCTTCCATGAACACATCCTCGTGAAAGGAATGGATCTCGGTTTGCACGGGGAACCTGTTGGGAGGGGGGGTGTTGATGATCGAAAGGTCCCTGGCTCCCATCAGCGAGAACTGCAGGGTCCTCGGGATAGGCGTGGCCGTAAGGGTGAGAGTGTCGACATTGACCCTCAGCCGCTTCATTTTTTCCTTTGCAGCCACCCCGAATTTCTGTTCCTCGTCAACGATAAGCAGCCCCAGGTCCTTGAATTCTATATCCTTTCCCAGTATCCTGTGCGTCCCTATGAGGATGTCAACCTTACCATCGGCAAGGTCTTTCAGTATCTCGGTCTGTTTCCTGGCGCTCCTGAAACGGTTGATGTATTCAACCCTGCAGGGAAAATTCTTCAACCTTTCCGAAAATGTCTTGTAGTGCTGAAGCGCGAGTATGGTCGTTGGCACCAGCACGGCAACCTGTTTTGAGTCGGCAACCACCTTGAACGCAGCTCTGATGGCGATTTCGGTCTTGCCGAAGCCCACGTCGCCGCATACGAGCCGGTCCATGGGGAAATCAGCTTCCAGGTCTTTCTTCACATCCAGGGTCGACTTGATCTGGTCGGGGGTATCCTCGTAAATAAAGGATGCTTCCAGCTCGGTCTGGAGGTAAGTGTCGGGAGCAAACGCCATGCCTTTGGTAGCCCGCCTTTCGGCATACAGTTTGATCAGGTCGCGGGCGATATCCTTGACCCTGCTCTTGGTCTTTGCCTTGAGCTTGTTCCATGAATCGGAACCCAGCCTGTTCAGGCTAGGAGCGGTTCCTTCCTTGCCTATGTATTTCGAGATCCGGTGCAGCGAATGTATGCTTACATACAATACGTCTTCATTTTTGTATATAAGGCGGATGGCTTCCTGTTCCTTCCCGTTGTTTACGATCTTTTCAAGGCCGTCGAACCTCCCCACCCCATGGTCTATATGGGTCACGAAATCCCCGGGTTTCAGGTCGTAGATCTCTTTTAAGGTAAGCGCCTCTTTGCTCGTATACCCGTCGCGGAGGTGAAAATGCTGGTATCGCTCGAATATCTGGTGGTCGGTATAGCAAAGCAGCTTAAGGTCGTGGTCCACGAACCCCTCATGTATCACATGAACCAGGATGTTCGTTTCATCCTCCATCCCTCCCAGGTCTTCCAGGATTGCCCTCAGCCGATCCGCCTGCTTGGGCCCGTCAGCCAGTATGAGGTTCGCATAAGCCTTTTTGGCATGGTCCGCGAGATCCGCCATCAGCAAGTCAAAATTCTTGTTAAAAGAAGGCTGTGGCGAGGTATTGTAAGATAATTGGGTGGAATTTTTAAAGAAAAACTGCCTGCCGAATTCAACCGACGAAAAGCCGAGCAGAAGGGGAAGGAATTCCCTGCCGTTCATCAGCAGATCGGAACCCGCGAGCTTGTCCATCTGGTCGGCACAGAATTCGGTATCGTCGAGCCAGACCACCGCATTTTCGGGCAGGAAACCCAGCAGGGGCTCGTACCCGCTCTGCTTATCGGGATTCACGCGGATGTCGGGGACTATGGTGATGTTTTCCTTTTTCTCGAGCGACAGCTGGGCCGAAGGATCGAAGGTGCGGATGGAGGCAATGCTGTCACCGCTGAATTCTATCCTGTAGGGATGGTCGCTGCTGAAGGAATATACATCGATGAGGCCTCCCCTGAGGGCGAACTGGCCGGGTTCCAAAACAAAATCGGCCCGCTCGAAATCGTATTCAACAAGCAGGTCGAGGATGAAATCCATATTCACTTTTTCCCCGGCGGCGAGTTTTAAAGTGTTCTTTTCAAGGAATTTACGGTTGACGACTTTTTCGGCGAGGGCTTCGGGATAGGTCACCACGAAAAAGCTCCCCTGCCGGTTGTTCAGCCTGTTCAGGACTTCGGTCCTCAGCAGAAGGCCCTGGTTATCCTTGGGCCCGCTCAACACTCCTTTTTTAAAGGAGGAAGGGAAAAACAGTATGCGTTTTTTTTCCGATTCCAGCGAAGTCTCTCCGAAGATCTGTTCAAGGTCGTTCAGAAAATAGGCGGCCGTTTCCCTGTCGGGCAGTATGGCAAGGTGCACCAGGGATGTCTTTCTGAAGACCGAGGCGCAGACGAACGACCTGGACGATCCCACAAGCCCTTTCAGGCCGAAACGTACATTACGCGGTCCTCCCAGGGCTTCCGAAACCTCTATGGTCCTGGAATCCCTGGAATATTGTTCGATCAGCTCGTCGGAATTCAAAACAAACGTATTCTTAAATTGTTATTCCAGCCTGAATTCGGGTGAATATTTCATCATGAACTCCTCGGCTTTGTCAACCATGGTAGTGGGTCCAACAAACAAGGGAGCCCGTTCATGCAGTTCTTTGGGCTGGATGTCGAGCATGCGGCGGAAGCCGTCGGATGCCTTGCCCCCGGCCTGCTCGGCCAGGAATGCCGCGGGATTGCATTCGTACAAAAGGCGGAGTTTCCCCTGCTTGTTTTTTGTAGTTGCAGGATAGATGAATATCCCTCCCCTGATCAGGTTGCGGTGGAAATCGGCAACCATCGATCCTATATAACGCGTGGAATACGGCCTTGAAGTGGCCTTGTCATCCTCCTGGCAATACCTTACATACTGCTTAACCCCTTCGGGGAAATAGATGTAGTTGGCCTCGTTGATTGAGTATATGTTCCCATTTTGGGGGTATTTCATGTCGGGATGGCTCAGGATGAAGGAGCCAACCGAGGGTTCAAGAGTGAAGCCGTTGACCCCGTAACCCGTGGTATAAACCAGCACCGTTGAAGAACCGTAAAGCACATAGCCTGCGGCAACCAGGTTGCGGCCGGGCTGCATGAAGTCCTCAATGGTGGCGATTCCCCTGACCGTCCTGCGCAGGTATACCGAGAACAGGGTGCCAATGGATACATTGCTTTCAATATTCGAACTCCCGTCAAGCGGGTCGATGGCAACCACGTATTTGGCATTCCTGGAATGTACATTGTCGAGGATGATGATCTCCTCGTTTTCCTCGGAACCTATGGCACAGCATTGTCCCCCGTCGCTAAGGGCGGCAATGAACTGTTCATTGGCAAAAACGTCCAGTTTTTTCTGCTCTTCTCCCTGTACATTGATCTCCCCGGCGTATCCCATCACGTCGCCCAGCCCTGCCCGGTTCACTTCCCGGTTCACGAATTTTGCTGCCGTTCCAATATCGTTCAGCAAACGGGTAAGTTCGCCGGTAGCCCCGGGATTCTGAGCCTGCTTTTCGACTATAAATCCTGTTAAGGTTTGAAATTTCATACTTTTCTGCTTATTTACTGCAAAGATACCTATTTACCCTGTTTTCTTATCTTTGCGATGATGGAAATCAAGGTATTTAAATTCGGAGGGGCATCGGTAAACTCAGCCCCGGGCTTTCGCAATGTATGCCGTATCCTGAAAAAATACAGGAATACCCCGCTCATGGCCGTGGTCTCTGCCATGGGAAAGACCACCAACGCCTTGGAAACCGTCCTTAAGCATTACCTCTCCAACGACCCCATCTTCCTCGTCGAATCCTTCAATGCAATTTACGACTCCCATTTCGCCGTGATCAGGGAGCTGTTCCCCGACAAGAATCACCCGGTGTACGGTGAAGCTGAGTCCCTATTCGACCAGCTCAAGGGCTATATACGCAAAGGACATCTGTACGACAAGGCCCATAAGACCTACGATTTCGAATATGACCAGGTCGTAAGTTACGGAGAGCTTTTCTCCTCCTGCATCCTTGGCAATTACCTGTCTTCACAGGGCATTAACTGCAGGCTGTTCGATGCCAGGGAACTCATTATGACCGACGCCTCTTACCGTGACGCCAAAGTCGACTGGGAAAAAACCACGCTAAGGGTCAATGCCGCAATTCTTCCGTTTTTTTCTGAGGGGGGGAAAGCAGAATTTGGGCTTACCCAGGATAATATAGCACTAAACCGGAATGCCGAACTGCATACCCGGGCTGCCGTGGCCCTGACCCAGGGTTTCATTGCCTCCGAGCCCTCGGGGAATTCAACCACGCTCGGGCGCGAAGGCTCGGACTATACCGCGGCCATCCTCGCTTATATACTTAAATCTACCGAATTAACCATCTGGAAAGATGTGCCCGGTATTTTAAATGCCGACCCGAAATGGTTCGTTAATCCGAAAAAGCTCCCCGTGATTTCTTACCGCGAAGCCATAGAGCTGGCGTATTACGGGGCTTCGGTGATCCATCCCAAGACCATTCAGCCACTTGAGAATGCAGGCATCAAACTGTACGTGAAAAGTTTTGAAAACCCCGGCGCCTCAGGCACCCTCATCACCGGCATCGACCAGTGGGATATCAGGTTCCCCGTGTATATCCGGAAGCAAAACCAGGTACTGATTTCCATTTCCCCCCGTGATTTCTCGTTTATTGTTGAAGAAAACCTCAGCCAGATCTTCAGGATCCTGGCAAAGTACAGGGCAAAGGTCAACGTAATGCAGAATTCGGCTATCAGCTTTTCGGTTTGCCTCGACCGCAACGAGCAGGTTCTCTCGGAACTGATAGAAGAACTCTCGTTAAACTACGAGATCCGATACAACTATAATGTCGATCTTTTCACCGTACGGCATTACACCTCCTCTGCCATCCGCCGCCTCACCAAAGGCCGCATTGTTCTGCTCGAGCAAAAGACCCGCCAGACGGTACATCTTGTTTTAAAGTAGGGAGATACTGCGAGCAAATCGGCGCGAAGAGCCATCATCCCGCATCGGCAGCACGAAGTGCTGCCATCATTCCTCCGGCAAAACCACCGGGAAATGATACTTAAACTCCGGGTAATCCGGTTTTTCGAGGATATGCGTCAAAAAATTTGCATAGGCATCGGTGAATGCGAAGTTATTGATATCGTAGTATTCCTCCGACAGCGGCTTATTCCCCACAGCACCCATATCGATGGCTGTAGCATTGAACTCCTCCAGTTCTACAAACGGCACAATGCTTTTCATCACCGGCATCATCCCGTAATCTTCGCGCAGAAGCAGATCAACCACCTTATCAGCCAGGGCCGAGGTAAGCCTGCGGTCGTAATGCCGGCAATGCCCCGACCTGGGGTAATATCCCGAGATCTGCGCCCTGGCTTCTATTCCCAGCTTTGCTGATATCTCCGATGCAACAATTCCGCTAACACCACCAAACCTTGGATGCCCGTATTCGTCAAGCTCCGATGAAGCATACACCACATCCACCTTGCCCGTTTTTTCATCGTACCAGCGAATCCCCTCCGAAACCGGGATCACCAGGCATTTCTTGCGCGAGCTCATATAAGCCTCCCTGACTTTCTCAAAGAAGACTTCCTTTCGCGCTTTGGTTATATCGAATTCAGGGATGAGCCCCAGAGACGCCCCACCGAAGGTGGCGGTGCCTGTAAGCCAGCCGGCATCCCGGCCCATGACTTCAAGGACCAGTATCCTCGAATGCGATTCGGCAGTCGTCTTGATCTTGGATGTGAATTCCATCATGGCTGCTGCGGCCGAGGGAAATCCCGGGCAAAGCACTGCCTCTATGTCTTTTCCCTTGTACAGGTGGCTTGTGCGGGTGCGGAGGTCGTTGTCGATGGTCTTTGGAAACCCTATCACAGGTATACCTTCGGTTTCGAACAGTCGTTTTGCAGCCCCGTTGGTATCATCCCCTCCAATGGTCACAAGCACGTCGATCTTATACCTTTCAAAATTTCTCAACACCTGCGGTACCCTGCTTTCGGGGTTCTTTTTTGATGGGAAGGGATTGGTTCGGCTCGAACGCAATGCCGTGCCCCCGTAATATCCGTCGTACGGCTGGTTGGTGAGATCCACAATGTCGCCATCGCCAAGCAGGCCTTTCCATCCATTCAGCACTCCGTACACCTTAAAACCCAGCAATGAAGCCCGGTTACGGATGGCTTCAATGCTTGAATTGATGGCCGGGGTATCCCCCCCGCCCGAAAGAATCGCTAAGGTTTTGCCTTTATAAAGCTTGCTCTCAAGTTTCATGAAACGGGAATTTGAATTTTTTTGCAAAGATATGAATTTGGAAACATCCCTCATCGGCACGAAGTGCCATCGGCGCGAAGCGCCTTATCCCGCATCTGCAACGCGAAGCGTTGCCCATCCCGCATCACTCCATCATACTCCTGATTTTCTCCACCAGCACCCTCGCCAGCTTCACATTCGACTCCACCGTCCATCCGGCAATATGCGGAGTAAGGACCACATTCTCAGCCTCCAGCAGGTACCTAAAATCCTCAGTGATATCGCCCAACAGGGCTTCAAACGAGCTGTCTTCAAACTCAAGCACATCAAGGGCAGCCCCCTTTACCTTCCCCGACTTCAGGGCCCTTACCAGATCGGAAGTTTTAACCACCTGCCCCCTGGAAGTGTTCATAAAGAAAATGTCCTTCCTGAATTTACTAAAAAACTCCCCATCGGCCAGGCCGCGGGTCTCTTCAGTGAGGGGTACATGCAGGCTCACGATATCAGCAGTCTCCCATAATTCAACCATGCTGCTCTCCCTGACCAGCTCACCGGAATACCCGACCTTGTATTTATCATACGCAATCACCTCAGCTTCAAAACCTTTCAGCCTTTGCGCAAAAGCCCCTCCCATGTTACCATACCCTATGATGCCCACGGTTTTCCCCTTGATCTCCAGTCCGCGATTCCCTTCCCTGATCCACTTTCCCTGCCGCAACTGTCGGTTTGCCCTGCAGATGTTGTTGAGAAGCGCAAGCAGCATGCCCAGGGCATGTTCCCCCACCGCATCCCGGTTGCCTTCGGGCGAATTCAAACAGCGCACCCCATGGCTTTCGGCATACGCAACGTCAATATTTTCAAGCCCCGAACCTACCCTTGCAATGAATTTCAGCTTCACAGCCCTGTCGATGAAAGTTTTATCTATGTTTATTTTACTGCGGATGACAATTCCCGTATACCCCGGCAAAACGGCTTCGTAATCCGCTTTCCCATAACCAGGAAATTCATCACAGCTAAAGCCCATGGCCGTAAGCTCTTCCCTGATCAGCGGATGCACGGTATCTATAAAGAGAACTTTCAGCATATCTGTTTTAATATAATTAGCGAGCATTTTACACTAGCGGCTTCAGGTCTAGCGAAGCGGACCGTAGCCGCGGTGTAAAGATGCGAGCGAACGCCGCGAGGTAAAATTGCGCGCGAATTCCCCCCCCCAAAAGTACCAAGGATTTGCTTTGAAAGTACGAAATAAGCCAGTATTTTCGTACTTTCGCAGTTTCGAATATTATGTGGCATTTCCTGGTACGCTTCATCCTCAGAAACCGGATCATCATCCTGGTTACCATCGCCCTGCTCACCTCATTTATGGCCTTCAAAGCCATGGATGTGCAGATACAGTATAAAAGCACCAGCATCCTTCCCGAAACGGATACGACTATAAAGGTTTACCAGAAGTTCATCAGGCAGTTCGGCGAAGACGGCTCGGTGATGTTCATCGGCATAGTGGAACCGGAGCTTTTCCAGCTTAAGAATTTCAACGCGGTCTTCGATCTCTCCGATTCCCTCAGCCATATTAAAGGGGTTGAAGGCGTTGTTTCGGTGACCCGGATTTTCAACCTGGTGAAGAACGACTCCCTGCGCAAGTTCGTTTTTGTCCCCATCAGCCCGAAAAAGCCGGCATCCCAGTCTCAACTCGACTCCCTGCACAAACTCATACTCTCGCTTCCTTTTTACGAACACCTGCTGTATAACCGCGAGACTTCGGCCTACCTCTTTGCCCTTACCCTCGACAAATCACTGATCCATTCCAAGTCCAGGCTCAATCTCATCAACGGGATCACAGCCATGGTCGACCGCTTCGGACAACAAAACAATATAGAAGTGCATTATTCGGGCCTGCCCTACATACAGACCCTGATCGCCAAAAAGCTCCAGGACGAGATGAAGTTTTTTGTCATCCTCACCCTTCTCATCGCTGCTTTTTTCCTCTTCGTTTTCTTCCGCTCATACAAGGCCGTGGTCTTCCCCATGCTGGTGATCATCATCTCGGTCATCTGGGCGCTTGGCTTCATGGGGCTTTTCGGGTACAAGATCACCATGCTTACTGCCATCATCCCTCCCCTTCTCATCGTGATCGGGGTCGAGAACTGCATCTTCATCCTCAATAAATACCATTACGAATACGCCCATCACCAAAACCAGGCAAAATCCCTTTCGAGGGTGATACAGAGGATAGGCATGGCCAACCTGCTTACCAATGCAGCCACAGCCGCGGGCTTTGCCGCCTTTACCATCACCCAGAACAAGCTCCTCGTTGAATTCGGGACCATTGCCGCCATTAACATCATGGTGGTTTATGCCCTCTCGCTTACCCTGGTCCCCATCATATTCAGCTTCCTGCCTCCTCCCGAAAGCAGGCATGTTCAGCATCTCGAAGCCAGCCTTGCCAAAAAGCTCATCGACAAAGCCGTTTTCTGGGTGACCCATTACCGCAAACAGATCTACATCTCCATGGGGGTTTGCATTGTGTTCGGGATCATTGGCGCCAGCCTTCTCCATACTTCAGGAACCATAGTCGACGACATCTCCAAAAAAGATCCGATCTATAAAGACCTTCTGTTCTTCGAGAAGCACTTCAAAGGCATCATGCCCCTCGAGATATCCATAGACACCAAAAAGAAAAAAGGGGTACTCAACCTCTCAACCCTCAGGAAGATCGACAGGCTGCAGGATACCCTTGCAAAATACCCCGAACTTTCAAAAGCCCTCAGCGTGGTGGAAGTCATCAAAACGGCCAAGCAGGCTTTTTACGGGGGAGATCCGCAGTTTTACAGCCTGCCCAATTCCAGCGAGATCGCTTTCATGGCCGATTACATTCCCGATATGAAGCCTACGAAACGAAGCATTCTCAAGAATTTCATCGACAGCAACTACCAGATCACCAGGGTGAGCGTGCAGATGGCTAACGTAGGCACCAAAAAGATCGACAGCATACAGAGGAACCTCAAACCCAAGATCGACAGCATTTTCAACCCCTCCAAATATACCGTGAACATCACCGGCACCTCGGTGGTCTTCCTCAAGGGGACCAATTTTCTCATCCGCAACCTCTGGGAAAGCATCGCCCTGGCCATAGTGATCATTGCCTGCATACTTGCCTTCCTGTTCACTTCCTGGCGCATGATACTTATCTCGCTCATACCCAATATCATACCCCAGCTAATGACCGGCGCCCTCATGGGATTTGCAGGCATACCCATTAAGCCATCCACCATCCTTATTTTCAGCATTGCACTGGGTATTTCGGTCGATAACTCCATTCAGTTCCTCTCGCGTTACCGTCTCCAGCTCAAGTATTCCAACCACAACATCCCCTACTCGGTGATCTCGGCCCTCAAGGAAACCGGCTACAGCATGATCTATTCATCTACCGTTCTTTTCTTCGGATTCGGGGTTTTCATCCTTTCCACCTTCGGAGGCACCCAGGCCCTGGGCCTTCTGGTCTCCATCACACTGCTGGTTGCCGGGCTGCTGAATATGTTCGTCCTGCCTTCCATGCTGCTGACCCTTGACCAGTGGAGCACGACCAAAGCTTTTGAAGAGCCTATCCTGGATATTTATGAGGATGAGCCTGAGGATAACGATGAGGGGGTGAAAAAACCGTAACGAATATCAAGCCTATGAAAGGAATCATCCTGGCCGGCGGAGCCGGAACAAGACTTCACCCTCTTACGCTGGCGGTAAGCAAGCAGCTGATGCCTGTTTACGACAAGCCCATGATCTATTACCCCCTTTCGGTTCTGATGATGGCGGGCATACGGGAGATCCTCATTATCTCAACCCCTTACGACCTCCCTGATTTCAGGAAGCTTTTAGGCGACGGACAGGACCTGGGGATGTCGTTCTCCTATGCCGAACAGCCGGTTCCCAACGGGCTGGCCCAGGCTTTCGTGATTGGGAAGGATTTTATAGGAAAGGATGCCGTGGCCCTTGTACTTGGCGATAACATCTTTTACGGGAACGGCTTGTCCCAGCTTGTGCAGGAGAGCATAGATCCCGAAGGCGGGATTGTTTTCGCCTACCATGTGCAGGACCCTGAACGTTACGGCGTCGTTGAATTTGACGAACATTTCAGGGCCCTCTCCATTGAAGAAAAACCAAAACAGCCGAAATCGAATTTTGCTGTTCCCGGACTGTATTTTTACAACAGCTCAGTGGTTGAGGTGGCAACAAACATGAAGCCCAGCGCGAGGGGGGAATACGAGATCACCGATGTCAACCGCTACTACCTCGAACAGGGGCTTTTAAAGGTCGGGGTGCTCAGCAGGGGCATTGCCTGGCTGGATACCGGCACTTTCGAATCGCTTTTGCAGGCTTCCAAATTCGTCGAGGTGGTGCAGAACAGGCAGGGCCTTAAAATCGGATGTATAGAGGAAATCGCTTACCGCATGAGGTTTATCGGCCGTGAACAGCTTAACCGCCTGGCCCAACCCCTGTTAAAAAGCGGTTACGGAGAGTATTTACTAAAGCTCGATGATCTCCCGGGATTTTCAAAATAAACAACTCAAACTCCAGCCCCTGAAAAGAAGCGGGGCCGGATGCACAGTATCCAGGTATGCGCACGAAAAAAGAACTTCAGGAAATAATATCTTCGGCCTTTCATTCGGCAAATTTTCACTTTCAGCCATCATCCCTGTATGATCCCATTAAATACATGATAGAGCTGGGTGGGAAACGCCTGAGGCCTTCGCTTACCCTGATGTCCTGCGACATGTTCGGGGGAAGGATAGAAAACGCCCTTGCCCCGGCCATGGGACTTGAGCTCTTTCACAATTTCACCCTCCTCCACGATGACATCATGGACCAGGCCCCCATCCGCAGGGGCAAGGAAACGGTGTTTAAGAAGTGGAACACGAACTCGGCCATCCTTTCGGGCGACACCCTCTTTGTCATGGCCTATGAACTGGTCACAAAGACCACTCCCGCCCTGCTTCCCCAGGTGCTCGAGCTGTTCAACGATACTGCCCGCAAAGTCTGCGAAGGACAGCAGTACGATATGGATTATGAGTTCAGGGGCGATGTGTCGATTGATGATTATCTGCTGATGATCAGGCTGAAGACGGCTGTGCTGATCTCATGCAGCCTCAAGCTTGGCGCAATCATAGCCATGGCCCCGGCTGAAGAAGCCGGGTTGATCTATGATTTTGGAGAGAACCTGGGACTTGCTTTCCAATTGCAGGATGATTACCTGGATGTTTTCGGCGAAGTGGATAAATTCGGCAAGGAGATAGGCAACGATATCGTTACCAATAAAAAGACCTACCTGTACCTCAAGGCGTTCGAACTGGCCGGGGGCGAAAAACTGGAGCTGCTGACCAGGCATTACCGCGACAGGTCCCTGCCTGCTCCCGAAAAAGTTGCAACCATCACGGGGATTTACCGCGAGCTGGGGATCGACGTTCTGACGCGTTCGCTTATTGATGAGTATTTTGCCAGGGCCCTGGATATCATGGGCCGCATCAATATTCCCGAAGAGCGGAAGCAGCTCCTGCTCGAGCTTGCCGCCCAGATGGTGAATCGCGAGAGCTGATCATCGGCGCGCAGCGCCATCAGCGCGAAGCGCTATCATCGGCACGAAGCGCCATCTCCTCATGCAGGCTCTCCCATCTCTCCATCTCGGCGCCAAGCCTGGATTTCATCTCTTCGTATTCTTTGTAAAGGGAGCCGTCCTTGATCCGGTCCTGGTGCTTCTGGGGCTCGGCCAGCTTTGCTTCAAGCAGGACGATGCTGTTTTCTAGGCTTTCAATCTCATCCTCCGAACGGCTTATCTGGGTCCTGATCTTCCGCAGGTCCCTCTCGCTTTCCTTCTTCTTCTCGTAGCTTACCTTATTATCCGATGCAGCATCAGGCTGGGCTTCCTTTTTGGCTGCGGTATTCTTTTCCAGCTCCGAAAGCTCCCTTATCTTCCTCTGTTCCAGGTAATCGTAGATGTCGCCAAGATGTTCCCTGATGAGGCCGTCCCTGAATTCAAAGACCCTGTTGGTAAGGCCCTGCAAAAAATCCCGGTCGTGAGAGACGATGATAAGTGTGCCGTTGTACTGCAGAAGGGCGCTCTTCAGAATGTCCTTTGAACGCATGTCGAGGTGGTTGGTAGGCTCATCGAGGATAAGGAGGTTGGCGGGTGTAAGCAGGAGTTTTGCAATGGAAAGCCTGGAGCGTTCGCCCCCGCTCAGCACCTTGACTTTCTTTTCGGTATCGTCCCCGCTGAAAAGAAAACCTCCCAGTATGCCTTTGATCCTGGGCCGTATGTCCCCCACTGCTATTTCATCTATGGTACTGAATACGGTGAGTTCGGGGTTCAGGTGCTCACTCTGGTCCTGGGCATAATACCCGATAACCACATTATGTCCTTTTTTAAGCTCACCCGAATAGTCAAGCAGGCCGGCAATGACCTTAGAAAGCGTGGTTTTACCCTCCCCGTTACGTCCCACGAATGCAAGACGGTCGCCCTTGATGACCGAGAAATCCAGTGCATTGAGCACCCTTTTCTGGGGATAGTCCTTGCATACGTTCTTCCCCTCGAGCACGATCTTGCCCGAATGCGGGGCGGGCGGAAAACGGAAATGTATGGCGGATTCATCGGTGGCTTCCACCTCCACCACATCCATCTTCTCAAGCATTTTGATCCTCGACTGTACCTGTTTTGACTTGGTGTTCTTGTACCTGAACCTCTCGATGAAACGTTCCACCTGCCTGATCTGCCTTTGCTGGTTCTCGTAGGTGGCCAACTGGCTTTCCATCCGCTCTTCCCGCATCTCCACGTAGCCCGAGTAGTTGGACTTGTAATCGTAGATCTTGCCCATGGTGATTTCTATGGTGCGGCTACAGATATTGTCGAGGAAAGCCCTGTCGTGGGAAACCAGGATCACCGCCCCCCTGTATTGCAGCAGGAAGCCCTCAAGCCATTCTATGGCTTCAATATCCAGGTGGTTGGTAGGTTCATCAAGCAGTATAAGATCGGGCTGCCTCAGTAGGATCTTGGCAATCTCAACCCTCATCTGCCATCCGCTGCTGAATTCCTGCATGGGGCGGTGGAAATCCTCACGCGCAAACCCAAGCCCGGTAAGCACTTTTTCCACATCGGCATGGATTGAACTTCCTCCTGTAAGATGAAAACGCTCGTAGATATCCGACTGCTGCCGTAAAAGCGAATGGTATTCCTTTGACTCAAAATCCTTGCGCGTATGTATCTCCTGTTCAAGCAGTTTGATCTGCTTCTCCATTTCAACGATCTCCGAGAAGGCCATCGAAGCCTCTTCCAGGACCGATTGCCTGCTCCTGACCTCCATTTCCTGGGGAAGGTAACCAATGGTCTGCCCCTCGGGTACCACCACTTCGCCCTCTTCGCTGCCTTGCAGCCCTTTGATGATTTTAAGCAGGGTAGATTTACCGGCCCCGTTTTTACCCACCAGCCCTATCCTGTCCTCATCGTTGATGATGAACGAAACGTGTTCAAACAGGGCTTCCCCTCCGAACTGCACCGATATATTTGATACTGAAACCATATGCGCCGGCAAAGATAGGCATAAAAAAAAAAGGTGCCCTTTTGGGACACCCTTTTTTTAGAAAATCTATTGAAAGATTAGCGCGTAACCGTGATCTTGGTGGATACTGTACCCACTTCGGTCGTCAGCTTCACAAAATAGATGCCCGACTGCAGGTTCGAAACGTTGAACTGTGTGAGCTTCTGGTTTACAGTGGTATTCCTGTAAACTGTTTGGCCTGTGTAGTTCAGTACTTCGATGGAAGTGATAGTGTAATCGCTCTTCACGTTTACATTATCGGTTGCAGGATTCGGGTAAATCATGATCTGGCCGTTGCCGATTTCCATGATGCCTACGTGCGGGAACTGAACATTGATAGTATCACTGTTCGGTGATTCGCAGAGGAAGGTGTTGGAAATAGAATCATTCATTACAGCAGTAACATTGTACTTATAGGTTCCCCAACCAACCAAAGGAATAACATCGGTATAAGTTGTACCAGTTACATATGAAATCTTATGGCTTGTGGCCATCAGACCTGTTGAATCGGTACGATAAACGTTGTAGCCCTTAAGGATGGATAAGCCTTCAGGTGCATAGGTACCTGTATTATGGATTGCGTTGATACCGCTTGTGGTGGTATGTCCGCTTGATGAGAACTTTCCGTTCTGCATTGGCAGAGGATTGCTTGCCAGGATAACCGGCTGGCCAGCGCCCTTTACAGTTTCAACATAACCCTGGATGTTCCAGTTGTAATCAAGTGCCGGGTTCAGGGAGATTAAGGTAACCCATGCCCCGTTGTAATAAATCATATCACCTGATCCGTCAACTGCGGGTCCTGCATCGCAACCGGCAGGATATCCTGCGGAAGCATTTACATCCATACCGATCCACAGATCCTGTGAAACATCGATTAAGGAAGGAGTGCTCAGATCAACTGTATTCCATGCATCGAGGGTAATGGTAGGAACGGCCTGGTCAACAATCATGTTGGCGCTGGCGCCCTGCCAGATACGTGCCCTGTAGACGGCGGTTCCGCCGCTGCTTGGGTAGAAAGCGATCTTGGTAACTGAACCACCAGATAACTGTGCAATCTGGCTCGGTGTCCAATGGCCTGCGATGTAGAAATCAGTTGCACCGCCAGTACCGATAGATGTATTGTTTACACCATCATCCCAATGGATCCACTGTGCCGGGGGGCCTGAAGCTTTGCAGCTTGGTACGGTCCAGCTCAGGTTCACGGTATTGTGAGATTCGGTATAGGTTAAAGCAGTAGGACGATTACATACTGCATATACAGCGATGTTGTCTACATACCAATGGAGGATGTCGAGTGAATTGGCACCATATGCGCGGAAACGGATCTTGAAGGCTTTGCCCATCGTCTGTTTCAGTTCATAATGTTTGCTGGTCCATGCAACGTCGCCATTGTTTGAGAATTCATCAACCTTTTTCCAAACACCGTCGAGTAACTGTTCAGCCCTGAGGTATTCATGGCCTGTATGGTTACGGTCGAGAAGTTTATAATCGAAGTCGAAATAGATCTTAGCACAACTGTAAGGACCTGCTGAAAGGGTAACCGACTGCAGGGTGTCATTATAGTTGGTAAGACCAGGCTGCCATGAGAAATCAGCACAGGGTGCAGGATTTCCAAGGCCGGCATTGATACTCCAGTTGCCTGCATGTACCCATGAGTTGAAGTCAAATGTACCCATATCCCATGGTTCGTAGAATGGCAACGGCCTTCCGTAATTGATAGTAACGATTACCGGGCCTACCTGGGCTGAATTATCGTGCAGAGGCTGGATCGGTGTTACATTCCAGTAACTTGTGAGGAAATAAGTATAAGTTCCCGGGTTCAGGTTATTGTCATAATAGAACAGAGTATTCGGGTTATTGATGTAAGGCAGGGGAGATCCGTTACGTGTAAGATTATAACCAAGAAGGGTTACAACGTTCGGTGAATTTGGTGAAGTTGGGGGATCGCCTACGGGTATGCTTACATTCTCGGTAGTTGCCTTACTGGCAGCAGCGGGAGTAGCAACAACATTGTCTTCCTTAGGTGAAGGACCATACGTCACGAGTTCGCCGGCTTTATCTTTACCGTAAACGAAACAGGTAACACGCTGTTCCCAGGTTTCGGGAGCAGGATAAGCGAAGGTAGAAACAACAGTTGCCCATGCTCCGTTATAGATAGCCCAACCAAGGCCGTTAGGATCATAGGTTGTTGTTGTTCCGTCGAGACCCATACCGTTCCTGATAGGAGCAGATGGTGAGTAATAATCGATCATTGCATAGAAAGGACCTGTGAAAGCCACACCATTGGTAACGGTAACATGTACCCAGGTAAAGGCCGGATAGGTTGCTGCAGTATTCACAAAAGGATCGGATACACCGATAATGGTGTGTGCAGGATTGTAAATGGTAACCACGCAAGTCTGGGCCGTCCAGGTGCTGTACTGTGCGAAACAAATGTCAAATGCCATAATGAGACCGGCAGTTGTTGCAGGAAGCGGGAAGTAGTTACCCATCTGGATATTGTAACCGGCAGTGATGGAAACAAAATTCCATGCTACACCGCTGTCAAAGATGTAGTTGATCAGCTGTCCGCCGCATGCGGGTTTGCTCCAGGTAAGATAAGCTGTGCTTTCAAGAGCCGATCCGGCAAAGTTTGTCGGGGTGCAAAGCCACCTGTCAACAAACGAAGGAGCGCAGGAAGGATAGGATTCACCGCTTCCGTAAACTGCCTTTACACATGCGGTATAGGTTGTACCGTAAACGCAATGTGTTCCGGGTATGGTATAGGTGGTATCGGTGGCAACACCGTCGAGGATCCCGTTCAGGTATACATTGTAAGCAAGTATACAAGGCTTGGGATCGGGAACATTGGTAACCACGGCTACGTTGTCAATATCCCAGTTGTTGATATTAAAGGAATCAACCCCATGGGCATTGAAACGGATCTTGAACGTGCTGTTGGTATAAGCTGCAAGGTCAATGGTTTCTGAAGTCCAGTCGATATTTCCCTGGTTTGCATAATGCTTCAGGCTTGTCCATGCACCTGCGCCTCCAACCTGGATTTCAACGTCAAATTGCTCATTGCCGTCCCCTGCAAAATCGGAGAGGTAAATGTCATATTTGAGTTTGAAATCGGGTGCGCCTGAACCTGAAAGAAGAGGTGTGACCAGGGGAGCTACATAATTTGTGGCATAAGTGAGCCATGAGAATTCAGCTGCCGGCACCGGGTTCCCGGTAGTGGTGGTGATGGCCCAGTAACCTGTGGGGTTCGACCAGCCCATGGTAGCAAAACTGCTGCTTCCGAAATCATCCCTGAAAGCATAGATAATCGGTCCCGGGGGAGTCCAATGACAGAATAATGATTTATTGTTGACCGTCATGTTCGTGGGAGCCTGTTTCTGCTGCAGAATAGTCACATTATAAATGTGAGGAGCATAGATTGAAACCGCAGCTGTATATTGCTGATAACCAGAGCGGCTTACAACCAGATTATATGGGGCTTTAGAAACGGCCGGGAAATTTGCAACACCGTTAGCGTCAGTAGTGGCTGTGTAAGAAAACCAACCCGTAAATGGAGAGAGGGAGGTTAATGTAACAGTACTACCTGCCAGTGAATTGGCAGCACAGGTAAGGGTAACGTTAACAGTTACAGCAACAAGCCTGTTTTTACCGAGAACGTTTGAGAAAATAGCGTTTGACCAGCGTGTGCCACCATAATGGGCTTTCACGGCCCAAATATAAAGACTGTCGGGTAGTGATGGCCATGAATTATCAACAGCGCTGTTTGTTGTAGGTGCAGCTACAGGAATCCAGTTTGCCGGATTGCCTGAATCTTGTCCAAGGAGACGATAAACCTGGTAACCTGTAACAGATACAGGATTTTCGGGAGGACCGCCGGCTCCGTTGGCTATGGAACGAATCATGAAGTTTCCGCTTGCGGGTAACCACACTGCTCCGGATCCTGAAACGAATTTCGACCATGACCTCAGGGCGTTGGTTGTTGTATCAACGGCAAGACGGCATGCGGTAGGAGGCGCGCCGGCTTGTTTCATAACCAGGTAGTAATTGCCGCTGGTGATGTTTACGCCTGCAATGGTGAAGGAATTCCATCCCCAGGTAGTCGGGGTTATGGTAACAGGGGTTCCAAGAGCGGTACCTGGGGTGCCGCCTGTGCCTGTTGCATCATAAACCTGCATGGTGAAGGGGATGAGTGAAGCAAGGGTTGTGCCGTTGGCATAATCATAAGCCTGGCCAATGTTCACGCTTCCGCCCACTACGCTTACAGGGTAAGCAATAGGAGTGAATTTCACAGCATTCAGGTTGTTTGCGCTGGCCCAAACGGTGTTGGTATCCTGCTTCCCGTCGTCATAAAGGAGTTCGTATTTGCCTGTGGGCACTCCCCAGTTCAGGTTCACTGCGGTTGATGAGCTGTTAAGTGCAGCAGTAAATGGCTGGTTGGGGGTATTGATACTTTCCCTTAAACACATGTTCAGTGTGGTGGTTACACCGGAGCTTAAAACCACGTTGGCAATGGTAGTATCGAGGAAACCGGCTTTCTGAATGAGTACATTATAGGTTCCCCCGGGGAAAATGCTGGAGGAATAAAGACCGCCCTGTACCGAATAAGCAAGGGTTGCATTGCATGTGATCTTGGCGCCGATGATGGGGGCGTTGTTTGCACAGTCGGTGATCATACCGGCAAGAGTGGCAGGAATCGGCTGCATGCAGAAGTTATAGGTTATGGTTTGGCTCCCTACTATGGTTGCAGTACCAGAATAAGATGAAAAACCTGTTTTAGTGGCTGAAACGGGCTGACTACCGGCCGAAATGCCGTTAATCGTATAAACACCGGCAGCGCTAGTGGGAACCGGGCCAACTCCGCCGCAACTTACCGATACTCCGGATAAGTTTGTGTTGTCGTAACAGTTCTTTACAGTTCCTGTAATGTTACCCAGGGGTGCACCTTTTACATGGGCAAGGTCAAGATAAACGTCATACCCATACTGGGAGGTGAAGAGGAAAGCAATATACAGTGTAGCCTGGTTGTTTGCACCTGCAGGCAATGCCTGTGTGTGAATTACCCAGCCGGCTGTACTTGCATAGTTGGACCAGTTGGTTCCTGCCGAAGTCCATGTGGTGCCATTGGTTGACCATTGAATGGTGATGCCATCACCACCTGTGAACACGGTCTGATTGTACTCGGCAAAGTCAACCGTTATAGCTCCATAGCCTGTGGTAGAAATAGCCGTGGTCCTATATAACTGGTTCTTGTAACCGGCAGAAGCGTTATAGGAGTTAAAATCGGTCATCTTGGTTCCTTCAAATGGAAGAGCGCTCGGATAACTTCCTGATGAAACCCAGGATAACCAGTTACCGTAACCTAATTGGTTCACAGCCCATCCTGCCGGAGGGGTTGTTCCAATGCTAGCTGTTTCCCAGCCCTCAGTAAATAAAGTCGTCTGGGCCTTGGTTTGAAACGCAAATGCCAACAGTAAAAGTACCATCAACACCTGCAGAGTCTTTGTAACAGTTTTCATAAATGTTTAAGGTTTAAGTTATTACTAAAAAATATAGATAATATGGGGATCAATTTTACAATTGATATATATAGGGATTTGCTTCATAAATAGTTAGTATCATTCAGGATTTTCGTCCTAAATGACTGATTTTGATTGGGTTAGCACTGTAATTTGTAAAAAAGAAACACTGCTTTTTTACTTACACAGCAAATATAAAACATTTTATTTACAGGAAAGCAAATTTCTTTCAATTATTTATCAATTTTTTATGCTGGCAGGTCCTGAGTATAAATTTGATTACTTTTGCAAAAGTAAAACAATTCAGTCCTATGAAAACTATTTCAAAATACTTTATTTTTCTTTTATGCCTATGCTTGTTTTATTCCTGCACAAAAGTCCCCCAGGTTTCCCATTTAAAGGTGGTTGGGTCATGGAAACTTGGCAAATTGGTTTCGGTAGCTGAAATCACCGACACCGTTGAACTCAAAACGATTGCAGCCCAGCGTTCATCATCGGATCTCTCGGGCCGCGATCTTAAAACCGTCATGGTGGATGCCGACAAGGGAAATTTTTCAAAATTCGCCAGTTTATTTCCTGATATTAAGAATGTTATGGAGTTCAAAGCCGATAATACCGCCAGCCTTACCATAAATGGAAAGCCGATCAGCGGAACCTGGAAAATGAATAAGAACAGTATTGTCTTCACCGAAAGCGGTAAAACAAAAACAATGAAAATCAGTATTGCCAAAGTCGATAATAATACCCTGCTCATCGACGAGAAAACCCGCATAGGCTCCATACGGCTCTTATATAATAAGGACCTCAAAAAATAAGGAGGGATTTGCCCTGCTTTGGACCCGCTTATGGCGGGTTTTTTATTGGATCACGCCCAGCTTTACCGTATAACAGCTTTTGCCCGAGAATACCTTAAGTACGTAAAGTCCTGTTGAGAGTACAGGAAGTTGTACCCTGCATCCCAACTCCTGCTTAAGCTCCATATCCATCATGACTTTTCCCGGGATATCGGTTAAGGTTATCCTGTCAAGCGGGCTGGCCCCTTTTAGCTGAATCCAGTCATGGGCCGGGTTGGGACAAACGCTGATCAGCCCGTTTCCTTTATTATTTATAACCGAAGTCACCACATCTATCGTGATGGTATCGCTCGGCAGGGCCTGGGTGCATACGGGGTTCACGATCTGAACGTAATATTTGTACAGCCCTTCGGGCAGGTTCGCGTCAATATAGGTAGTGTCGTATACAGGGGTTGTATTGATCTTTGAGAAACTGTTCCCCCCGTAATCCTCCCTGTAGATATCGTACCAGGAGGTATCCTGTGAAAGGGGGATTTTCTTGCCTCCCAGGCTGCAGTCGTCTATAGCCCAGTAATACCATAAGCCCTGGGAGTTGCCGTCGACCGCATGCCAGGCAATATCAACGGCGTCGCCAAGGAACGACGACATGTCCACGGTATAAGGCTGCTGCCAGTGGTTGTACCCTCCCTGGCCCGGGAAGGGCGGCAGGGCCGACATATCGAGTACGGTCACCCAGCTCTGCCCCTGGTCTGTGGAGACCTGTACATAATAATGGTCCCCATGGGCCGAGCCCTGGTAGGCAAAACTCCAGAACTCCAGGTTGCCGTTCACGTAGATGTTATTTGCTATGATCCATTCATCCTGGTGGTAATAGTCCCAGTACAGTCCGGCCGAATAGTTTCCCTGGTGAACGCCCATGGGCGAAGTAAGCCCGGTATGGCTCCAGCTCGCCGAAGCATTGGTGATGATCCTGTTCCATCCCGGGGGTGGGAAATCCGTTTCCTCGAACCCTTCATCCAGGGGGGTCCCCCCCCCGTTGCAATGGGGCGGGCTCCATATAAGATGGTTATCCATCGCATAGGCTTCCCCGCTCAGGTTCTGGGCCGGCAGGCAGACAGGGTAAACCGAAATGTTATCCACATACCAGCATAAAATATTTGCAGAATTCGACCCGCTGGCACGGAACCTGAATTTGAAGCCTTTTTGTTTTACTGCACTGATGTCGATATGGTTATGCGTCCAGTCAAATCCCGCCGTATTTAAAAATTCGGCTTTCTGGTGCCAGCCCCGGTTATAATACACATCCAATATGAGCGCTTCGGTTCCCATGGCATTGATGTTGTCGAGCTTAAGGTCAAAATCCAGCCAGATGGCTGCGCAGGAATACATGCTGGCATCCAGGGCGGGGCTTTCCAGTATCTTATTGTAACCCGATTGCTGGGGAGCTCCTGCAAAGACCGCCGAAGGAGCGGGATTTCCCTTGTTCTGGCTGATGCCCCAGTTGCCCTGTCCCGAAGGGAAGCTCCAGTTGTTATAGGCAAAACTGCCCTGGTCCCATGGTTCGTAAAACGGAAGGGCATAGCCGTAATGGATCTGCACGTTCACGGGTCCCGCGGCTACGGAACTCCCCTGCTCACCCGGGTGGCCGTAGGCAGTGAGGTCGTAAACCGCCCTTACCCTGTAGTTATAGCTGCCGGGGTCAAGGGCCGTATCGTAGGCAAAAAGCACATTCGCCCCGCTGATGAATACAAGGAGTGAATCATCCCTGAACACATTATAACCCAGTATACCGGGAGGAGTATGATAGGCCGAATCGGCATAGTAAACGGGTTTTTCCCATTGGAGGCGGGCGCTGTCGCCCATCGCCGTTCCAGTGAGGTTGAGGGGGGGCCATAAAAAACCGGAGGTGAATTGCCGGCAGATGCCTGGCGAATACCCGCTGGTATAGATAGCGACCACGCAGGCGGTATAGGTGGAATCATACTTGACCGCGGTTCCGGGGATGGTGAAGCTGTTCGAACTCACCTGGGCCAGCAAAATGTTGTTGAGGTAAAAGTTATACCCGTATATGCAGGGTGCCAGCAAATGGGCCGATTCGGAGGCATAAACAAGTACATTGTCTATATACCAGCTGTTGACCTTGTAGGAATCGGCCCCCACCGACCTGAACCGTATTTTGAACGTTTTATTGGCATAAGCCGAAATATCGAGTTCATCGGTGGTCCAGGCAATATCGGCCCCCGAATTACTCCAGGTTTTCAGGGTTTGCCAGTTCGTTCCGTCGTAAATTTCAACTTTAAGGTGTTCGCTACCCGTGGGTGAGAAGTTGTCGAGGGCAAGATCATATTTCAGGCTGAGCAGAGGGCTGTTTTGTCCGGTGATGAGGGGACTTACAAGGCTCTGGCTGTAATTGTAAACCCTGGGCGACCAGGAAAAACGGGCGGAAGTGTCGGGGTTCCCATAGCTCGACATGACCCAGTTGCTGCCCCCCTCTATAGTCCAGCCCGGGGGCGGAAAACTCCCTCCCCAGTTTTCCTGCAGCAGGGTTTGATTGTAGTAAGGGACGTCCCATCTGGATTCCAGGCTCAGGCTGTCGATCACCAGGTTGGTGGGGGGCGACCTCCTCTGCATGAGGGTAATATTGTCGGTCACAGGCCCCATCACATACAGGCTGCCGCTGTAGTTCTGGTAACCGAACTTGACCGCCGTAACGGAATAGGAACCTTTCCAAACTTTGGGGAAAACTACCATTCCCGAACTGTCGGCAAAAGCCGAATACAAGGTATCGGTATAAACCAGGTTCCTCATCTGCACCAGGGTTCCCGCGGGCGTGGAAGCCGAACAGCTCAGTGTAAGGTCGATGGCAACCCGGGCCGTCCAGCATTTGCCGATCACGTTCGAAAGTACGGTCGCCGACAGCCTGTTGCCGGGATACCTGGCCGCAACCGCCCAGAGGTAAGGTCCGCAGGGAAGATTGTTCCAGGCCGAATCAACTTTATTGTTCACGCTTACCGGCGTGAGGCTGGTCCAGGCCTGGGGATTTAACTCCTCCCCCTGGTGCAGCCTCCAGAGCTGGTAGTTTGTAAGGCTTTCGGGCGATTTCTTGCTGTCGGGCGGGCCACCCGGGCCCTTGACGACGGCCCTGATCATAAAGTTGCCGTTGGCAGGCAGCCAGTTACCGCTCCCCGTAACGAACTTCGCGTAACTCCGGTAATGCGATATGGTCATATCCACCGCCAGTCCAGCGGCATTGGGCGCATTGCCTCCCTGGACCATCACGATGTAGAAATCTCCGCTTGTAATGTTGACTGCGGATGGCAAAGTGAAATCAACCCATCCGAAGGCGCTTGGTGTAACATCCGCTGGCCCTGCCAGTATGGAGCCCGGACTTCCTCCCGCCCCTCCCGCATCCATGATCAGCACCTGGAAAGTTACCAAAGGATTGCTGCCCTGGGGGTAATCCGTAGGTTTCCCAATATCGATGGAACCTCCCAGTATGCTGTCGGGGTACGAAAGCGGGGTAAACCTCAGGGCATTCATATTGCCGCCCTGGGACCAGATGGTAAAGGAATCCTCGTTGCCGTCGTCATACAGCAGCTCATAATCCCCCACTGGTTTCACCCAGCTCAGGAACACCCTCTGAACCGTCGTATCCAGGCTTGCAACAAGCGAGGAACAGGGATTCGTGGTCTGGGAAAGATGGAGGTCGACATTCGTGATCACTCCCGGCTGAAAGCTCACTGCCGCAGATGTATCAGGATCAAACCCTGGTTTGCTGCAGCTTACCGTGTATGTACCGGCGGGGTCGACCAGTAAAAAGTATTCCCCCAGGATTACCGAATACGTCGAGCTTCCGTTGATCGTGATTTTTGCCCCTACGATAGGATTACCGGTGGCCGCATCGCTCACCCTGCCTTTGGCTGTGGCGGCTGTTGCCGGTATGGGAGCTGAAATAAGATATTGGCTTGTCAGTAAGAATTCTGCAAGCAGGAGAAAATAAAATGCATATCGTACTCTCACACAAGCCATAGGACGTAGGGCAAAGTTACGAATAAAACGAGCTTTTGGCAATTTTGTTTTTATTTGCCCAGGATAAAGGCCCGGTCGCTGCGGCTGCGGCCGGGCCAGGTGGCACTGTCACTGCATCGTGGATATGGTCTGCGCTAAAACAGCTTTGCCCAGGCTTAGCGGCCATGTCACTGCATAAGCGGCCTTGGCCTGCGCGGCCCTAATGCTAGTGTAGCGGGGACCGGCGAGATCCTATAGCGCAGGGCGCAGCCGCGATGCAGTGATACGGCCGCATGGACTGGGCATAACCGCGATGCAGTGAAGGGCCGCTAAGCCTGCGCAAAAACAAAGAAGGCGTCCTTTCGGACGCCTTCTTTGTTTTTGCAGCAACCGCTGCAGATGCGAAGCCGTATTACTTTACAACGATTTTCCTTACAACTTTGCTGCTGCCGTTGCGGATGGTCATTGTATATACTCCCGAAGCAATGGGGCGAAGATCGACCACGAGGTCGGCAACTCCGTTCACCATCACATTCGTTTTGGAATAAACGGGCAAGCCGATGGCATTCACGATACTGATATCGTAAGATGCGGCCACGGGTGAATTCATCTTTAACTTGAACTGTCCGTCGTTGGGAACAGGATATACACTGAAACTTGCTGCATTCGGATCATCCGTTCCTGTTATAATGATATGGATGTTGTTTGACGAATCAGAAGCACAGGTGTTCAGTATTACCTCATCCCAGTACCAGCCGGTATAATGAGCTACAAAAACCTGGCCGGTTCCGGTCACAACAGGAGCTCCTTCGTAGAACCACTGGTTGCCATTGGGAGCATTGCTGAAGAGCGTATCCCCGTGATTGGTGATTATCGGGGTTTCGGGTATGGGATTAACAGTTACAGGGAATGTTGCCGAAGCCGTGCCGTTTCCGCAGGCGTTGGTTCCGAAAACGGTCAATCCGCCAGAAATTGCATTCATGGCATAATCAACCGTGATGTTCGGGGTATTGGCCCCTGTAGCTATGGCTGCACCAACAGGCAGGTTCCAGGTATATCCTGTTGCGTTGGTCACCGGTGCAACAGAGTAAGCAACACCTGCTTCGCCTGCACAAACTGTGGCTGCGCCTGTAATGGCACCGGCTGCAACTGGCAGCTGGGTAATGGTAACCGTGAACGGAGCTGAAACAGGACCGTTGCCGCAAAGGCTGTTGCCATAGACCGTGATGTCGCCTGAGGCAGCGTTGGCTGCAAAATTCACAGTGATTGAATTGGTAAGGTTGCCCGAAGCAATAGTTGCGCCTGCCGGGAGGTTCCATACATAAGATATTGCATTGGTGATGGGGGGTACGGTATAAGCTATACCCTGGCTGCCGGTGCAAACCGATGAGGAACCTGAGATGGAGCCGGGTGTGCCGGGTATTCCATTCACAGTCACGTTAAATACGGTAGGATTCTGGGCCGAACAGTTGGATGCATTGTTATAGTTGACTGTTACGGTCTGGGGGCCTGCTGTATTCCACATAATCTGGCAATCGGCTGTGCCCTGTCCGCCGGTGATGGTGCCGCCCGAAGAAACGGTCCATACATAAGCGGTCTTCCCGGTTTCGGTAAGGTAATCATAGTAGCCCGAACCCATGCACATGCTGCTGATCCCGCTGATGGTGGGAACCGGAGCTGCATTGACTGTTACGGGTAATGTGCCGGCCGGATTTGCAGTACAGCCTGTGGCGGGGTTGGTATACACAACGCTCACGGTTTTTGAACCTGCAGTGGGCCATTTGATGGCAACTATGCTGGGGTCGGAGGTCGGGGTGATGGTTCCGTCGCCTGCCGTCCATACATAGGCGCTCTGCCCGCTCTGGCTGGTATAGTTATTACTTACATTCTGGCATACCGGTGATGCACCTGTGACAGTGGCAACAGGAAGGTTGTTTACAATAACCGGCATGTTCGAAGCAGGGCTGTTGGCACCGCAATCGCTCACGGCAATAACGGAAACCACTCCCGAAACTGCTGCATTGGAAACGTCCACGGTCACCGTGTTTGAATGGGCATACGATGAGATGGTGAATCCTGCCGGGAAAGTCCAGTTATACAGGAAACCGTAAGGTACCTGGGGAACCGTGTACACATACCCGGTGTTGTTTTTGCAAACGCTGGCGGGACCCGTTATGACGCCCGGTGTCGGCGGTATCACGCAGGTGGTGAAGAAAGTCATATCGTTACCCAGTGTTGTACCGGCCAGGTTGACGCCTTTAGCCCTGAAATGATAGGTGGTGTTGATGGTAAGTCCCGACAATATTGCGCTGAAAGACGTTGCAGTGTTGCCAGTAACGGTACCTGGAACACCGGGGGCCGAAGATCCGTAAGCTATGGTTGTGCCATAATCAAAAGTTACCGTGGTTGAAGCATTAAAGGCTGTAGCCGAGCCGTTCATTGTTGCAAAAGATGCGCCTACCATGGTTGCTGCTACGGTTGTGACTGAAGGAGGAACTGCAACGGTTGTGAATGTCATGACATTCCCTGTGGTTACACCGTCGGGATTGGTTGATACAGCCCTGAAATTATACATGGTATTGGGCTGAAGGCCTATAATGGCGGCCGAAACCGGTGTGAGCTGGGTGGTAATGTTCCCTGCCACTGTAGCGGTATTGCTGAATGAAAGGTCAGTGCTGTACTGGAATACCGTGGTGGTAGTCTGGGTATTTGCGCTTATTGTTGCATTGAGCGTGGCTGTTGTACTGCCAACACCTGTGGCTGCGGTAGTAACTACCGTTGGGGCCCTCTGGATGATAGCCTCAATGCCATATTTGAGTGAGCCTCCGTCGGCTGCGGGAACACCCCCTGTAAGGGCTGCTACATAAAATGCGCCGCCCCTGGCGGGTGACTCGGCATAAGTACCAAGAGGATACCATTGAACCGTACCTGCAGTTTGGGCAATACCAATATAGTATATGTCATTTGAGATTGCCGCCGGTGTTGTGAAAGCAAAATATTTATTGATTCCAAGGTCGCCCGAAAGCAGGGTGTAGTTGGGTGACTGTGCCACGATGGTTCCTGCGCTGTTAAGCAAAACGGTATACACTGTATTGCCCACATTTGCGGCATAATTGTAAAGCATCACGTTGGCGCCTTTTATGGTACCTGTACCGGTCATGGAATATTTGGCCAGGAACAGTCCGGTACCGGGATAAGTATATCCATAGCCGTTGGGTGCAGGCAGACTATAATTATAGGAGTACCTGTTACAGTTGGCCTCGCCCGAAATGGTCATGGTATTGTTGGCGGTATATGTTTCACCTGCAATGACCGAAGTGGTGGCGGTGATGTTTACATTTTCCTCAAGAGAAGGAGATATCCCGGTAAAGTTGATCACAGCTCCGGAGCCTGCTGCGAGGGCTGTCACGGCCTGGGTGGATGTGTACCTGGTAGTGTTCGTGGCCACATCTTTTATGGTAAGTGTGAGGTTAAATGTCGATGCTGAAGCCGAAACGTTGGCAACCCTTACGCCAATGGTGTTTGGATTGCTGTATGGGATTGGCATTCTTTCGGTTGCGTAAATATTAGTTACTGCGATGATATCCGTAAGGCTGTTATTGGTGAAAGTGGTTGCCGGGCGGTATGCGGTTACGGTAAGAGCCGTACCCAGTGTTGTTCCCTGGTAGCCGTAGCAGAGGGTCGACTGGTTGGTATTACAATAAGCGGTGAGGGCTGTTGTTCCCATCACACCCGGGGGGTTAGCGAATTCCCAGGCAACATAAACACCGCCCCCGGTATATGTAAACGCTGTACCGTTCACAAAGGGAATGGAATAAGCTCCAACAGCTATGGGAACAGTGAAAGCAGGATCGGCGCTGACCTGTGTAAAACCGGTGGTTGTCCAGGTTGTCCCAAGGGTATAAGAAACATCAGTCGTGTTTTTTAAATAGATATTCAGGGTTCCTGTCTGGGTTCCGACACCTGCAACGTAAATTAAAAAGCCTATGGCATCGATGGTATATCCGCCGGGATATCCCGAGGCAGCCATTTCTGAAGGGAGGATCAGGAATTCTTCGCGCTGGTAATTAACACCGGCGTTTCTCGGAATCCTGCTGTTCCCCGATGTACTGCTTGTACTGGGCAATACCCATTGGGTCATCGAATTCGGCTGCGGATTAGGGTTCACCTGGATCTGGCCCGTAGAAGCACTGGGCGCAGGTGCAGCGGCTGAACCGATATCGGTCAGGCCTGAGTTGCAAATCGTCGTAGTCTGCCCGAAACTGTACATCGAGAGAACGACTCCAACCAATAATAAAGTAAAGATTTTTTTCATGATCGTGTTTTTTTAGCTGCAAAAAATATTGGTTTATCCATATTGATTTTATGCCGCTAAATTAATGAATTATTTTTAAAATAATTTTCATATTGAATAAAGATTTTGTATTCAAATAAAATACAGCGTTCATTTTAAATTGCAAAAGAGGCTGATCCGGGACCCGGATCAGCCTCTTTTTAGTGTTAGGGCGATCACTTAAGGATCACCGCATATGGGAAGGTGTATTACTGTTTGACAACAATTTTCCTGACAATTTTGCTGTTGCCGTTGCGGATAACCATTGTATACACTCCCGGAGCAATGGGGCGAAGGTCGATCAGAAGATCTGCAGCTCCGGTCACCTCTACATTTTTCTTCGTATAGATCACCGAACCGATAGTATTGCTGATACTGATATCGAACGATTGGGCGAATGGGGAATTCATCTGTAATTTAAACTGTCCGTCGTTGGGCACAGGATAAACTACAAAGCTTGCGGCAGCCGGATCAGTTGTTCCGGTCACAAGAATAAAGATATGGTTTGAAGTATCGGATGAACAACCATTGAGGGTTACAACATCCCAATACCAGCCCGTGGTATGGGCAACATAAACCTGGCCGTTCCCTGTAGTTATGGGTGCACCATTATAATACCACTGATTACCGGCCGGGGCGCTGCTGTATAAAGTATCGCCATTATTAATGATAACCGGGGTGGTAGGAATGGATTTTACGACAACCGGGAAAGAAGGAGATACGGTACCGTTACCGCAGGTGTTGGTTCCATAAACTGAAACCGGGCCCGACAGTGCGTTCACTGCGAAATCAACGGTAATGTTAGGTGTATTTGCACCTGAAGCTATGCTGGCGCCTGTAGGTAAAGTCCAAACATATCCTGTTGCATTGGTCACAGGGGCCACTGAATATGCGACACCCGATTCACCGGCACAAACCGAATCTGTACCTGAAACTGTTCCTGCTGCTACCGGTATCTGGTTGATAGTTACCGCAAAAGCAGGCGATGCAGTTCCGTTTCCGCAAACGCTGTTACCGTATACCGATATATTGCCCGACACGGCATTGGCGGCAAAATCCACGGTAATTGAGTTGGTCCCGGCACCGGAAGCTATAGTAGCACCGGCAGGCAGTGACCAAACGTAAGAAGCTGCATTATTGATCGGGGGTACAGAGTATGCTACACCATTGGTGCCTGCGCATACTGCAGAGGTTCCTGTAATAGTACCGGCAGCATCGGGTAATCCGCTGACCATCACATTGAAAACAGTTGGTGCGGGAGCTGTACATCCCGATCCGTTGTAATAATTGACGGTGATAGTCTGTGGCCCGGGTGTAGTCCAAACAATTTGCAGATCGGCAGTGCCCTGGCCTGCTGTAATGGTTCCGCCTGAAGTAACGGTCCATACATAGCCGGTTTGTCCCGATTGGGTGATATAATCATAATATCCCGAATTTATGCACATGTTGGCCATTCCAGAGATAGTAGGTACGGGAGCAGCGTTCACGTTGACGGCAAAAGTAGCGGGAGAGGCGGCAAAACAGCCACTGGCATTGGCGTAGTTAACCGAAACGGTTTGTGCGCCGGTGCCGGTCCATAAGATGTTGAGCGAGGCAGTTCCCTGTCCGCCGGTAATCTGGCCTCCTGCCGAAACACTCCATATATAACCGCTCTGGCCTGCCTGGGTGGTGTAATTTACATTAGTAGACTGGCAAACGGTTGCGCTGCCGGCAATAACAGGTACTGGCAGGGCATTTACGGTTACGGATTTCACCGTGGGATTCACCCCGGGGCAACCTGCAGCATTGTTGTAATTCACGCTGAGGGTCCTGGCTCCGGCTAAGGACCAGGTCACCGTAACTGAGTTGGTGCCCATGCCTGAAGTGATTGCACCCCCGGCCGAAATGATCCAAGAATACCCGGTGTTCCCTGCTTCGGTAGTATATACATTGTTGACAGATCCGGCACAGGCGGTGGCAGGTCCCGTGATCGTGGGAACAGGAGCTGCATTCACATTCACGAGAAGCTGTGAAGGTGAACCGTTTCCGCAAAGACCAAGGCCATAAACCATGACATAACCGGGAACAGCGGTAGAATTATAGCTCACGGTGATGATATTGGTATTAGCGCCGGCAGTAACTGTACCGCCAACAGGAAGAGTCCAGCTGTATCCAACTGCATTTAAAATAGGAGGCACGGTATAAACATATCCTGCTCCGCCCTGGCAAGCCTGGATTGGTCCGGTGATCACACCTGCAGGTCCTGCTTGGGTACAAATGGTAAGGAAGGTGAGGTCGGCCCCGTTCGTTGTTCCGAGGGAGTTCACTGCTCTGGCCCTGAAATGGTAGGTTGTATTAAATACCAGGCCGCTTATCGTAGCGCTCACAGCGGTAGGAGTATTGCCTGTAACGGTAGGCGGTACACCGGCAACTGTTGTGCCATAGGCGGTTGTGAGTCCGTAATCGAAATAGGTAGTGGTACTAAGGCCATTGGCGGTGATAGTTCCGTTAAGCACGGCGCCTGATGTTGAAATACCGGTGGCTACATTGGTGACAACTGCAGGAGCATCGGGAGGTGTGTTAAAAGTCAGATCTGCGCCGCTGGCCGATCCGCCTGCATTGGAACCGTTGACCCTGAAATGATAGGTATTCCCTGGCAATAAGCCCGAAAGGACAGCCGATACCGGAACAGCCGAGACTCCACCTACAGGACTTGGGCTGCCTGCAGCCGTAGAGCCATAGGCTATAGTAAGTCCGTAATCAAATGAAACCGTGGTTGAGGCATTATTGGCGTTGACCGTACCGTTCACCGTGGCAGTGTATGAACCTACACCGGTAGCTGCTACAGTTACAACCAATGGCGGGATTGCCGAAGTGGTGAATGTAAGATCGCTGCCGTAATATGGTGTAGCTCCTACAAGGCCTTTGGCCCTGAAGTGATACAGCGTATTCGGGACAAGACCGCTTAGGGCGGCACTTATCGGTGTGGCCGTGGTGCTTACTACTGTGGCAGGAGAACCGGCCACTGAAGTTCCGTAAGCTACAGTGAGTCCGTAATCAAAGCCCGAAACGGTGCTCTCATTATTGGAATTGATGGTGCCGTTGAGTGTTGCAGCGACTGATGTAATTGCAGAAGCAGCAACTGAAACAACAACAGGGCTCAACGAAAACTCGTAAGAACCGATGTCCGGGGGATTCGTACGTGTAACGCCGGCATAGTCGGTAGTTACCGCGGGTATGTTTACACCGGTATTATTCAGTGCAGCAACCGTTGTATGCAGGTTGGTAGACGAAACGAACTGGGGATCAGTATTCTTCGAGTTGGCATCAAAACCTGTAGCCGATTGATATGCTGCCATATTCGCCTGGTCTAAGGCATTATAATAGGCCAGGGGGCCGGCGACGGAATAGATGTCATTATTATCGGAGCTGGCCGAACCGGTATTATAAACATACAATGCATAATGTTTCCCTGTACCCCCGGCAGCCCTGTTATTTGCTATAATATTATTTTTCATATTATAGAACGAATAGGATGGGGCTGAAGCCCGATACATGGCATAGGTCGTAGATGTTCCGGTAGCCGGACCACTCACGTAGATGTCATTATAATAAAAATTAAAGAAATCAGAATAGTTCCAGTAATCGTAGTAACCATAGATTGTGGGGTTGGTTGCAGCCCCTCCGTCCAGTGACACAAGGTTGTTGGAGTATTCATTGGTCGTACCTGCGGTTGTCGGATTATAATTATAGATACCATAGATTGTGGGAGTCAAACCGGCATTGGTACTGCCAATCATGAAAACCTTGTTTTTCTTGGTATTTGCCGAATACAAATACATCCCCCTTGCGAGAGGCGAGCCGGCAGTATTAGTCAGCGACCAGTTGCCGATGATGTTGTTTTCTACTGCATTGGCGGGACTGTTTGACGAAACGTATAATCCATATATTCCCCCGGTTCCTGCGTATGAGATGGAGCCTGCAACGGTATTGCTGCCTAGGACATTACCGGTAACATTGCCGATGTTAAGAATACCTGATGTAAATTCCAAAAGGTAAAAATATCCGGTTGATGTAGTACTGGTATAACTGATCCCGGCAATGGTATTACCCTGGATACTGGAGGCTGCAGTTGCCGACAAAGCTCCATAAATTCCATAAAAATACCCGAGACCAGCATTGCTTAGTGAAGTAGTTACAGTGGGGCTTCCAATAAGGTTGTTGAGAATATTTACCACGCCGGCTGTAATATAAATACCATACAGGTAGGCTGAGCCAACATTGGTCATGCTGATATTCTGGAAAGTGTTATTGGAAATAGTTGTGGGAATAATAACACCCAGGGTGAAATAAGCTCCGTAAATGTTAAAAGCGGCTGAATTCGTCCATGCAGTACCTGCGCAAAGCGGAGCCGAACCACCAAAGTAGTTATTGCTGATAGTATGGTTATTTGAACTCCCGATCAGGTATAAGCAGTATTGTGTAACGGTAGAAACCGTGGCAGAATTGTAATAGAAACTGTTTCCTGTAATGACTGCTCCATCGGCCACGGTCGTGAAATATAAACCGTAGTTCTTAAAGTTGTAAATGTTGTTATTAATAACCCTGAGCGAATTTGTAAAGGAAGCATTGTAAATACCGGTGGTTTGAACTCCCATCGTACCGGCCGTTGCATCACGGATATCGTTCCCGTTGATCTCAACGATGTTTACTCCTGTGCTGCCGATATTGACCGAACCGTAGGTTGTGGTAGTTCCGTTATTCTCAATGGTGCTGTTTTTAAGGAAGCATGCCTGGGAACCGTTATTGAACGATATGGTTGGTCCGGTATTGGCTGCAGTGGCGTTGGTATTGCGGAAAGTCAGCAGTTTGCCGGCCTGTCCGTCAATTGTAAAGCGGCTTGCCCCATTGGTCCTGATCATGGCTGTTCCCGTAGCAACGGCAGTTCCGCTGATCGTGCGCAGTGTTGATGCATCCGGTTTGATGGTGAGGGTATAGTTTGACCCGGGTATATCCTCGGCCCATGCATTCAATGCAACAGTTCCGGGTTCGGTAAGGTCGGCTGTAATGTTAATGGTTGTATTGCCTACCAGCACGCCCTGGTTGATCATATCAAACGCTCCGCCTGTACCGGTAAGATTTGCATAGGTACCGGGGACGGTAATGGTGGTTGGAATTGAACCTGAAGCAATAGTGTAGGACTGAACGTTTGCAATGGCAGGATTGGCATTGATGTTCTGAACGGGTGGAGGACCACTGGCTCCGGCCATCAATACCCCTGAAGTGAGGTTATTGGCTGCATCCTGTGCAACGACAAAATACTGGATGATGTCGGCTGCTGCAACAGGCGCCTGCAAAAGTGCATAATTTATAGTAAAGCTGAAGGGGCTGGTCGAGTTGCTTGCAACCACATATTTCCAGCCGTTATTTGCAGAGGTGTTGCCCACAAATGCGGCTGCATCGGTTGACTTCTTATAATAGAGTCTCGGCAGGCTGGCCCCGGTTGAGACACCTACATTATCGGTGATCGTTGCCCAGTTCGAAACAACCCTGGTGCCGGCAACCAGGCCATTTCCCATGGGTACGTAAGTGATGTTCGGGCCAAATACATCGGCCGAAAGGGTAAAGTTCCCTGCATCTGCACCCACGTCGGGAGGAGTGAGACCGCTGCGTGCCTGGCCGTCAAAGTCATCGGCAACACTTGACAGGGCGATCCCTGCTGCTTCAATAGGCGTCGGGCTCAGAATATGCAGGTTTGCAGTTGCCGTATTGCCTGCAGGGGCTATAAAATTGGGATCGGCATTGCCGCTGGCCATTTCCAGGCCCGTGGCTCCCTTGTAGGCTGCAAAAGTAGCCTGGTCAAGTGCATTGAAATAACCAAACACCCCGCCGGTTCCGTTGGCAATGATGAGGTTGTAATTGCTTTTTACACCCAGGGGTGCATAGGTTGTTCCTGCAACTTTAATCCCGTAATGCTCGCCGGTTGAACCTCCTGAACGGGCATTGTAGAAAATATTGTCGAGGCATACCCTTGGGGTGGACAGTGAAGGCGTAATTACGCTGTTGAAGGCATAAGTACTCCCTGTTGTTCCTGCTGCGGGCGCTCCGCCTATATAGACACTGTTGTTGAGCACACTGTCGACCGTTGCTCCGCCTTCATAAATACCATCAATAACGCAGTCGGAGGTATTGGCTGAACCATCGGGATTGATACCCAGTTGGATCATGTTGTTTTTCACGGTTACATAAGATCCTCCATTGTTCATGTACAAACCGGTCACCTGGGCCGTTGCAATGCTTGTGGAAAGACCTATGTTATGGATGAAATTTTTCTCGATCAGCAGGTTTCCTGCTGTATGAGCTGTGTAGATACCATGGATTCCCACTGAGGCTGCGGCAGTTGTGTTGGTGAGGTTATAAATGCTATTGGAACGGATAATGGATCCCGGCACTGCATTTAAGGAGTATATCCCGACCAATGAAGCAATTCCCGCGATGGTTGTATTTGTTGAAGTGGTGGTAAGGTCACGGATTGTATTCCCGTTGAGCACATTGGGAAGACCTGTACCTGCAGCATAAATACCTACGATATGTGAACCATTGTATGAACTCAGGTTGCTGAGGTTGGCCACCGTGTTGTTGGCCACCGACATGGTTCCTGCTCCTGTGGAGGAGATGAAAAATGCCTGGATCTGTACAGGAGGATTGGTCATAGCCGGAGTTTGAATGCTGTTGGCCGTGGTAAGGCTTCCCACCAGGTTGCCGCTTACGACATCGGTACCGTTCTGAACGGTAGGTGTTACTGAGATCGGCCTTAAGGTTAAAGTGTAGGTTGAGGTTGAACCGGCAGCACCGGTAAGGGTAACTGAACCAAAAGTATTATTGGTGACATTTCCGTACATTCCCCTGAAATCGAAGCCTTCAAACGTTGATGCATAAGCTCCGTTACCCACCGAAATCGTTATGGATCCCGTACCGGTTGCAGAACCGATCACATTGTTGCTTATGTTTTGAATTCCGACTACCGAAAGTAAGCCTGTAAAGGAGATGGAGGCAGCAGTAGGGTTGGTATACAGCATAATATTGGAAATGGTGTTTCCCTGTAAGGTGCTTGGATTTGCCGTGAGTGCACCGGTCTGGAACCTGAGAGCATAAATAAAATTGGCAATGGTTGGAGGGGTGCCGCTCCCGTTAAGGGTCCATGGGGTGCCACCGCAACTTGGGGCAGAACCGCCAATATAATTGTTAAGAATATTATACCCGTCGCCTGCGGCTATGAAAATAACATTATATCCGTTGGCTACGGTCGGACTCTGTACATTAACCATGTAGAAACTGTTCCCACTGATTGTCCAGGCGGTTGAACCTCCGAACATACCGATACCGATCGGGTTGCCCCCTGCCGGTGCATAGAAATCATGGATATTGCAATTGGATACAGTATTGCTGCTGTTAAAGGCAGAGGGAACCGTGGAACCCGAGGAATAAATGGCATACAATGGGTTGGAAACTCCGTCCCTTATTTCGCAGTAATTGATCAGGTTATTGCTGTTACCTGCACTGCCTGTTGTTCCAGCGAAGGTGAGCGTACCGTTGGCGCCCGAAGTGCCGGCGCCTTTCGTTATACAATACTGAAGGGCGTTATAGGAAGCTCCGTTCACGAATTGAATCGCATAACCTGTGGTGGATGTGTTTTCAATGACCAGGCTGTTGGTTGAGCCTGCTTTATTAACACGGCCGTCGAAGATTACATAACTTACTCCGTTCAGGTTGATTGTGCCTGTTGTATTGGCGCTGGTGATCGAAAGTCCGGTTACGCTTGGATAAACCGTGATGGTATTGGTTGAACTTGCACCGGGTATTATTGTAGCGGGAATCGGGAATGCAGGTTCAACAGAGCTTACATACGTTGACTGTAGAACAAGATTTAAAGGGCCGTTTACCCCGTTTGAATTAAGATATGCAAATGCCGCGGTCAGGGTAAAGAAATCCCCTGTGGGCCCCACGGTTTTGGTACCGTTTATGGGAAATAAAGCTAAAGTGGTTGTATTGCCTGTGAGTGGAGCTGTAGTTTTATACAAAGGCCCGCCTAAACAGGTTGCATCATTTGCCGAGAAGATATAATAATAATAAAGTGTACCTGGTGTAAGACCTATTGACACATAAGTGTTTAATGTGCTGTAATAATCAACGACGCCACCTCCAAAGGATGAACCTACGGTATAGGTTGTGCCGTTAACGGGAGTTGCCGAAAGCGTATTGCTTAAACTGCGGATTACCAGATAGTCGTCTGTTGCGGGTGCAGCTGTAAATGCAACATTTACTGATACGGTGCTGGGGGTGAGAACCAATGCAGTGGGAGATGCTGAAGGAGCAACACAGGGAGGAGGAGGAGCAAATTTATAGGTTGTTCCGCTTGCAGGTTGATAATCGGTAGCCATTGTTGAGGCCGAAGAATTGGTTACGAGAGGAGCCGTCCATGTTGTGGATCCGGTGCCCGAAAGAGCCTTGATCTGGGTCGTAGCTGTTGAAGTTCCCCTTAGGCCAACCTGGCAGGTGTAACCTGCAGTCCATGTTCCGAAAGTTCCATAATGGATTTCAATATTATTGCTTGTTTCATACAGCCAAACCTGGGCCTGGCCGGTCTCGGTAGAATAACCATACCGGTAAAAATTAAGAGCTTCTATTTTAAAAATACGGTTTGGCGTTGTACCGGTAGTTAAATAACTGTAAACAGCAGGACCTACGGTATTATCCAAATCCCTGTTGAGAAATGCAATCACATTATTATCAGAACCGCCTAAGGAGGAATAATTTGTGATGGATGTCGTTGTTCCGAATAAAAGCCATCCATTGGTATTGACAACAATTGAAGTTTGTGCAACACCGCCAAAAGTAAATGTAAACGGCAGGGTAATAGGCAATGAATACCCATCATCCAGGGTACCGCCTCCACCATTGGCAACAAAGCTCGTTGCTCCTGAAAGAGGTGTATAAGCAAGTGTGCTTTGAGTAAAAACATAATTGCCTATCGGCTGTGCCTGGATACCCTTCACAAACAGAACGAGTAACAGGACTACCATTAAAAACGTAAAAAACTTTTTCATAAACTTTGATTTTGGTTAATGATTATTGACTTTCTGGGATTTTTTTCGTTTTGATTAATATCTATGATTTTATCGAAATTGCAAATTTTACTTTTTAATTAATTCAATATCAATCGATTAAAAAAGATATGCACAGCAAATGAGTATAATAAATGGAATGTAGCAGTAAGCAAATATAATTAATTATCAATAAAAAAATTAAAAACAATACAGGATAATTCCTGTTTTTCCATCAAATGTAAATAATTTCAGATCAAACCTCAGTAAATGGAAAAAAAAAATCACAAAAAACTTGCCGTAAAGTAAAAATTCCTATCTTTGCACTCCCAAAATTGAATATCAAACACATACTATGTACGCAATTGTTGAAATAGCCGGCCAGCAGTTCCTGGTAGAAAAGAAGGATGAGATTTTCGTGCACCGGCTTGAAGGTGAAGCAGGTTCAAAGGTAGAATTCGATGAAGTTTTGCTGCTTGACGATAAAGGCAAGGTCAATGTGGGCACACCCCATGTTGAAGGCAGCAAGGTTAGCTGCAAGATAATCGATCATGTGAGGGGCGATAAAGTTATCGTCTTCAAGAAAAAGAAAAGAAAAGGTTTTCAGAAAGAAACCGGCCACCGTCAGGATTTTACCAAAATACTCATCGAGAATATCAGTGTAAAAGGCGCTACAAAAGCAAAGAAAACCCAGGAAGGCGAAGCCGCAGAATAATATTAATAACAGATTATCAGAATAACATACTATGGCACATAAAAAAGGTGCGGGAAGTTCAAGCAACGGGCGTGAATCCCACAGCAAACGTTTGGGTATCAAGATTTACGGCGGACAGTTCGCCTCTTCAGGTGCGATCATCGTGCGCCAGCGCGGCACGGTTCACAGCCCCGGCATCAATGTCGGCATAGGCAAAGACCATACCCTGTTCGCTCTCACCGACGGCCTTGTTGAATTTAAAAGGAAACGCCAGGACCGTTCCTATGTTTCCATTGTTCCCTTAAAGGAAGAAACCGTTTAAGCGTCGCTCGTAAAACCTTGAAAGCTGTTCCCTCAAGCCGGAACAGCTTTTTTTTTGCATCCCCCATCGGCGTGTAGCGCCTTATCCCGCATCCGCGCGAAGCGCTCTTATCGGCGCGAAGCGCCTCATCCCAAATTTCTTACCTTTGCACCTAAAATCATCCCAATATGCTCCAACTATCAATCATCAGGGAAAAGACCGCCGAAGTCCTGGAAAGGCTTAAACTGAAAAACTATGATGGCGCCCAAATCATCAGCGACATCCTCAGGCTTGACGATACCCGCAGGGAATCCCAGAAAGCCCTGGATGACCTCCAGGCCCAGAGCAACATCCTGGCAAAAGAGATCGGTATCCTCTTCAAACAGGGCAAAGCTGACGAAGCCAATGCCCTCAAGGAGAAAACCGCCGATCTGAAGAGCAGGGCAAAGGAACTGGACGAAAAACTTGAATCGGCCCGCAAAGAGCTTGAGGATCTGCTGGTAAGGGTCCCTAACCTGCCGCATCAAAGCGTCCCCCCCGGCAAAACAGCCGAAGACAACGAGGTCGTTCTGCTGGAAGATGCCCTAATCCCTTCTTCGGGAGATTACCTCCCCCACTGGGAGCTTGCAGCCAAATACGACATCATAGATTTTGCCACCGGCACAAGGATTACGGGGGCGGGATTCCCCTTGTACAAAGGCAAGGGCGCCCGCCTACAGCGCGCCCTCATCAACTTCTTCCTCGACCAGGCCTTGGCCGCAGGATATACCGAGGTGCAGCCGCCCTATATGGTCAATGCCGCTTCGGCTTTCGCTACAGGGCAGCTGCCCGACAAGGACGGGCAGATGTATTACGCCCAGGTGGATGAGCTTTACCTCATCCCCACAGCCGAAGTCCCGGTGACCAATATCTACCGCGACAGCATCCTCAAAGCCCGGGACCTGCCTGTTAAAAATGTAGCCTATTCGGCCTGCTTCCGCCGCGAAGCAGGTTCTTACGGCAAGGATGTGAGGGGGCTAAACCGCCTACACCAGTTCGACAAGGTGGAAATAGTGCAGGTAACCCGGCCCGAAAACTCCTACCAAACCCTTGAAGAGATGCGCGACTATGTGGCCGGCCTACTGCGCAAGCTTGAATTGCCTTTCCGCATCGTAAAACTCTGCGGTGGCGACATGAGTTTTACCTCGGCCCTCACTTACGATTTTGAAGTATGGTCGGCCGGACAAAAACGCTGGCTTGAAGTAAGCTCGGTCTCCAATTTCGAGGCCTTCCAGTCGAACCGCCTCAAACTCAGGTATAAGGACGAGGCAGGAAAGATCCATACGGCTCATACCCTCAACGGCAGCGCCCTGGCTCTTCCCAGGATCGTCGCGGCCCTGCTCGAACTCAATCAGGTGAACGATGGGATCAGCATCCCTACCATCCTCAGGCCATATTGCTCATTTAAGATAATTAATTAACAGCCTTAAGCTTCTCGCATAAATTATCGTATATTTATCGCTGTTTTAAACCTCTGAAAAGGATGAGAAAGTTTACAATTGTAACTCTTTTCATGCTGATCTCCGCCTTTACCTTTGCCGGGATTACATTTGGCATCAAAGCAGGATATAACGCGAACAAGCTTTCGGCAAACATCGATTCCATCAGCTCCCAGTTCAAATCGGGCATGCAGGTCGGGGTGTTTTTAAGGGTCGGTAAACGGTTTTTTGTCCAGCCCGAATTATATTACACGGTCCAGGGAGCACAGTACGTTTTCAACGATCCCAGCCATACCGGGGCCTGGGACCAGAAAGTCACCATAGGGTCCATAGATGTCCCCGTTTTGCTGGGTTTCAATATCGTCAACGGAAAAACAATAAAATTCAGGGTCGATTTGGGCCCTGCGGTTTCGTTTGTCACTAACAAAACGGTGAAGGACATGAATCCCGACTGGCTTGGTCCGCTAACAAAAAGCAGCATCAATTCCCTCAACTGGTACATCCAGGCGGGTTTCGGCCTCGACTTTTGGCTTTTAACCCTTGACCTGAGGTACCAGGGCGGCCTTAACGAGATGATCAGGACGGTGCAGCAGGGCAGCCAGAACTGGAATTTCAGCAGTAAAAACAATATATTCCAGCTCAGCCTCGGGTTTAAGATCCTGTAATAAAAATGTATGCAGATGAACGATACGGTTAATAACGGCAGATGGCATTTGATTTACACCAGCCTTTGCGCGATGGCGGTAGTTTGTTTACTGACACTGTCCTGCGCCAAGCACAGCAGTGACACACCGGTCCAGACCTGGGAGGACAACGGAGCGGATTCAGCAAGGCTCAACATCCTCCTTCAGACGCCCCAGGGACTCATCCTCATGGGCCAGTATATCAGCCTGGCCCTCAGCAGCGACAGCCTCAGCAAAAGCCAGCTTTTGCGCAAAACGGCAACCGGCGCGGGGGGGGTGGCTATCTTCCGCAAGCTTTATCCCAGGCGAATATTCTACAACTGTATAGCCGTGACCAACGGCCAGACGTTCTTCGGCTCAGGTAATGTAAGGCTCAAAGCCGCTTCAACAAAGGATACTATTTTAATAGTCCATTGAAATTGAAGGTCGGGGGCAAACAATACCGCACCGTATGGATGGAAGATTCTTCCGTTTTCTTCATTGAACAAAACCTCCTTCCTTTTGAATTCCGCATTCAGCAATCGCTGAATTATCGCGAGTCCTGTCAGGCCATCAGGAGCATGCAGGTGAGAGGCGCCGGCGCTATAGGCGCTCTTGCAGGTTTTACCATGGCCCAGGCTTTTCTCGAAGCCGAAAACATAGCCGATCCCGGCCTGGCCGCAAAAGCCAGGGAGGAGATCGAAGCCACCCGCCCCACCGCCAGGAACCTCTTCCATGCCGTTGAAAAAGTATGGGAAGCCGGTCTCATCTCAGCCACTTATGCCCTTTCCGCGGCCCTGGCTCTTGCCGATAAGGACAGCGAAGACTGCAAAAAGATAGGGGAATACGGGAACAGCCTGATCAGGGATGGCTTCAGGATAGAGACCCATTGCAATGCCGGCTGGCTGGCATTTGTCGACTACGGCTCTGCCCTTTCGCCCGTTTACCTGGCCCATTCCAAAGGAAAAAATATTTTTGTGTATGTGGATGAGACCCGTCCAAGGAGCCAGGGCGCCAGGCTCACCGCCTGGGAACTCCATGAAGAAGGCATCCCCCATACCATCATTCCCGACAACGCAGGGGCCTGGCTGATGTTCGGGGGCAAGGTCGACATGATGATCTGCGGGGCCGACCGCATTGCCGCCAACGGCGATACGGCCAACAAGATAGGCACGTTTGAAAAAGCCCTTTCGGCCAAAGCCGCGGGCATCCCCTTTTATATCGCGGCTCCCTTGTCAACGGTCGACCTTAACTGCAAAACAGGCAAAGATATTCTTATTGAAGAACGCAGCGAGGATGAGTTGCTGTATGCCGAAGGGCCTGACGAGGAAGGGATTATACGTAAAATCCGTACGGCATCCCCCGGCTCCGGGGCTTACAACCCCGCCTTTGACGTGACTCCTGCCGAGCTGATCAGCGGGATCATCACCGAGAAGGGGATTGTAAGAGCTTCGGGAGAGGGGATAAAAGAGGCGCTGCGCGCCGATGAGGGATACGAGACATTAAAATTAAACATACTATGAAAAAACACACACTACTAAGCAGTCTGGTCGCCGTTGTGATCATACTGGGAATTCTGACCACGGGCTTTGCGCAGGACGCGAAGAAGGCCGAAAAACCGGCCAAACCCGATAAGGAAAAGAAAGAGGACAAAGAAAAAAAGAAGGAGGATACGGTATACAATTCCGGCCTGGTCTCGGGACTGAAATGGAGGAGCATAGGTCCTGCATTCACCTCGGGCCGCATCGCCGACTTCGCCGTCAACCCCAAAAACCATAGCGAATGGTTCGTTGCGGTTGCTTCGGGCCACCTCTGGAAGACAGTAAATAACGGCACGACCTTTGACCCGGTGTTTGACAATAACGGGGCGTATTCCATGGGCTGCATCATCTATGATCCCAACAACACCAATGTATTATGGCTTGGAACGGGCGAACATAACCACCAGCGTTCGCTAGGATACGGCAACGGCGTTTATAAAAGCCTCGACGGGGGCAAAAGCTGGAAAAACATGGGCCTTAAAGATTCAAGGCAGATAGGCAATATCCTTGTTGATCCGCGCAATTCTGATGTGGTGTTCGTGGCAGCCGAAGGTTCAGTTTGGGGGCCGGGAGGCGACAGGGGCTTGTACAAAACCACCGACGGTGGCAAGACCTGGAAAAAAGTTATAGAGATCAGCGAAAACACGGGGGTGAACAATGTTTTGATGGACCCCAGGAACCCTGATGTGATGTATGCTTCGTCGGAGCAGCGCCGCCGCCACGTTTTCACCAAGATAGGCGGGGGGCCCGAAACGGCTTTGTATAAATCGACGAACGGGGGCGAAACCTGGGACAAGATGAGCGGAGGCTTGCCTTCGGCCGATATGGGAGGCATTGGTCTCGCCATATCCCCAATCAATCCCGATATCGTTTATGCCATCATCGAATCCACCCCGGATGCTTCGGGGGTTTACCGTTCGGCCGACCGCGGTGCTTCCTGGGCCAAAATGAGCAACCACGTAGCCCAGGGACAGTATTACAACATCCTCTTCACCGACCCCAAAGTCCTGGATAAGATCTATTCGGTTGAAACTGTTTCTCAGGTGAGCGAGGACGGCGGAAAGACCTGGAAACCGGTCGGGAACAACAAGCGCCATGTCGATGACCATGCCATGTGGATTGACCCTGACGATTCAAAACATTTTTTCATAGGGGGAGATGGCGGGATTTATGAAACTTTCGACGCCGGCAAGGAATATATTTTCAAGTCGAACCTTCCCGTGACCCAGTTTTACCGTGTACAGGTGGATAACTCCACTCCTTTCTATTACGTTTACGGGGGCACCCAGGACAACAACAGTTTCGGGGGGCCTTCGAGGAGCATACGCAGCACCGGCGTCCTGGCCGATGACTGGATTGTTACCCAGGGTGGAGATGGCTTTTGGACTGCCATAGACCCTGTGGATCCCAACATCGTTTATTCCGAATCACAGTACGGCGGGATGGTCCGCTACGACAGGAAAAGCGAGGAAGGCGTCGACATCAGGCCTGAACCCCGCAAGGGCCAAGACTCCTACAAATGGAACTGGAATGCCCCGCTGATCCTTAGTCCGCATTCCCATACCCGCCTGTATACTTCGGCCAACAAGGTTTTCCGCAGCGATGACCGGGGGCAGACCTGGCAGGTGATCAGCGAAGACTTAACCCGGAAAATTGACAGGAACCAATGGCCCGTAATGGGAAAATACTGGAGTATAGATGCTGTTCAGAAAGATATCTCCACCTCGCTTTACGGTACCATCATTTCACTGGACGAATCTCCTGTAAAGGAAGACCTCTTGTATGCCGGTACCGACGACGGCCTTATCCAGGTTACCCAGGATGCAGGTAAAAACTGGACCAGGATTGATAAATTCCCGGGGGTTCCCGAGTACACTTACGTGAGCGACATCATGGCATCGTGTTTCGACGAGAACGTGGTGTTTGCTTCATTCGACAATATCCTCAGGGATGATTTCAAACCCTATATCCTCAAAAGCAGCGATAAAGGAAAGACCTGGGTTTCCATGGCCGGCAACCTGCCCGAAAACGGAACGGTGCATTGCATACAGCAGGATTTCGTGAACCCTGAACTCATTTTTGCAGGCACCGAATTCGGTGTGTACTTCACCATAGATGAGGGGAAAAACTGGATCCGCCTTAAATCGGGTATTCCCGATGTACAGATCCGCGATCTGGCCATACAGAAACGCGAGAACGACCTTGTTGCCGCTTCCTTCGGTCGCGGTTTCTTTATCCTGGATGATTACACCCCCCTGAGGCTGCTCAAAAAAGACAATCTCGACAGGGACGGGTATATTTTCCCGGTAAAAGACGCCCTGATGTACCTGCAGAGTGATTCCAAGTACGGACAGGGATCAACGGTGTTTGCCGCGAAAAATCCCGATTTCGGAGCTTGCTTTACCTATTATATAAAGGATGTACCGAAGACGAAAAAGGACATCCGCCAGGAAAAAGAAAAGGAACTCTTCAAAAAAGGGGAACCCATTCCTCAACCCAGCGATGCCGACATGAGGGCCGAAAAACAGGAGATTGAACCCTTCCTCACTTTCACCATCACCGACGATAAGGGAAATCCAGTGCGCATCATTCATAAAAGCCCTTCAAAAGGGATAAACCGCGTTTCGTGGGATTTCAGGTACCAGTCGGCCAGGGCTGTGAATGCCGATAAGTATGATCCGCTTGCGGATAACGGTAGCGGGATACTCTGCATGCCCGCTAAATACAAGGTGAGCATGAGCCTGACGGCCAAAGGAGAAACCAGTCTGCTCTCAGGCCCTGTGGAATTCACCACCCGGCCTCTCGAAAACCTCAGCCTCCCGCCTGCAAACAGGCAGGCTGTGGTGGAATTCCACCAGAAGGTTTCGGATCTTACCCGGGTGATGCAGGGGACCGAAGATTATACCGAAAATCTTAATAAGCGGGTTATCAGCATGCTACAGGCCATGAACAGCACTCCTTCAATTCCGGCCGACCTTCTGAAGAAAGCCAGGGATCTGCAGGCCCAGCTGGATGAGATCCTGAACCAGAAGTTCAACCGCCAGAGCTCCAGGCCCAGCGAGGAGGAAAATCCCCCGGCCCCGGTGACCCTGAACCAGAGGCTGGGAAAGCTTAGCTGGATCAGCTTCGGAAGCACGGGTGATCCCACCAGGACCCAGCTCGATGCATATAACATCCTGCTCGATGAATTCCCCCCGGTTTACAAACAGGTGAAACAGATAGGCGAAGTGGACGTTCCCCAGCTCGAGAAAGCCATGGAATCCATAGGCGCCCCAATAACTCCGGGCAGGCTGCCCGAATGGAAGAAATAATCCGTCGGATGGTATTGCCAAACAGATCAGGAGGGCATCCCAAAAGGCTGCCCTCTTTTTTTGCGCTCAAGCTCAGCGGCCTGGGCGAAAAATGTCAGAGACTGATTTTTACCCCGAAATTCAACGCGAAATTATTGAACGGATAGGAATTCTTCAGCTGCTGGTCCGGGGAATTCGGATCGGCCACAAACCCCGAAATATCCTTCACAAACTTGGTTTCCTTGTCCTGGGTCGAGAGGTCGCCGAGCTTGTCAGCCCCGTTCTCGGTATATTTTACAAGCTTCCCTTTGGTGGGTGCATAGGCCATGGCGTCGTAAGAGAGCTCCACGTAAAGCGAGAGCATATCCGTTATGTCGATATCGCATCCGAGGGCGGCCGACCCGCCAACGGCTACTCCTCCTGTATACCTGAGGGTTCCAACCCTCTCGGTACCGGCCCTCGTTACATCGAAATTGCATGTGATGCTTGGAAGTACCCCTATCAGCACGCCTACCCTGGCATAAGGCGAAACACTGCCAAGATCAAAATCGGGCTGTATCACCACAGCCGGGACCAGCTGCAGCATATTGCCTTTGAATTTATCCCATCCCGAAGAGGTGGATGTTGCGACGTTAACTTTTGTGTTAATGCCCATGCGGTAAACAACTCCAAGCTCAACAGCTATAAAGTCGTTGAGGAAAACGCCAGCCCTGATGGCAGGTCCGAAACTTTTTCCGAGGCCTACAGGATGAACTTTATCTCCGTCCTGGTAAAGATCATACGTACGAGCGGTGTTAATGCCAGCTCCTATGCCAAGAGAAACATAAAATGAATTCTGGGCGTAGGTCATCGCCATGCCTAACAGGCAAACAGAAAGTAAAATTGCTCTTTTCATAACGTTGGGGTTTAAGTTTGATTTGGTTCACTGAATGCAAATTACTAAAAAAAGAATAATCCGGTTTCACAATCTTGCTAATTTTGTTCACTGGAAAATACCTCAAGCCTCAAGAAACCTTGGCCCGTAAATCGTATTTCAGAGACATACTTTCAGTTTTTGGCAGCAATTTATCCGTTACCATAAGCAACCTTGTTATAGGGGTCATCCTCTCGCGGGTGCTTGGCGCTGCCGGTTTCGGGCTGTATTCGTCCATCATCGTCGTACCCGTGATCGTGATCGGTTTTACCCAGCTCGGGATCCGCCGCTCCACCATCTACCATATCGGCCGTAAGGACATCGATGAGAACAACCTGGCCTCGGCCCTCATACTGCTGTGGTTTTACACATCCTTCCTCAGCATCATGATCTGCGGAATGGTTTTCTTTTTTTCGTACAGCCAGCCCTACGATCCGCTGATGGTTGTGCTGGTTTTGCTCACCATCCCCCTCCTCCTTATGAACCTGTTTGCGGGGGGGATCTTTCTAGGCAAGGAGGAGATCCTGAGGGCCAATATCATTAACGCCGGACCTACCCTGCTTACCCTGGTGCTGACCATCCTCTTTGTTTGGTTTATGAAACTTTCGGTGCTTGGGGCATTCATGGGGATTTTCGTAGCGAATTTCCTGATGTTCTTTTTTGTATACCGCACCATCATAGGCGAATACCGTTACAAGATCACCTGGAAATACCATGAACCCCTCATGAAAAGCATGGTTAAACTGGGCCTGGTCAATGCGGTCGCCATCTTCGTGATGCAGCTGAATTACAGGATGGACGTGCTCATGCTGAAAAAACTGTCGACCCTTGAACAGGTGGGGTTTTATTCCGTAGCAATACAAATCGCCGAGCAGGTATGGCATATCCCCTATGCCATCGAAACCATCATCCTCAGCCGCAGCGCCAACACCGACGACGATGAGGGGGTCACCCGCATCGTTTCCTCCATCTTCAGGCTTTCAATGCTGGCCAGCCTGGCTGCCTCGGTCCTGATCTTTTATATAGCTCCCTTCCTCATCCCCCTGATTTTCGGAAAGGATTTCATGCCGAGCGTACCCATGATACAGGCCGTTTTGCCGGGTGTGCTCATCCTGGTAGGCTTCAGGATCCTCAACAGCCGTCTTACAGGAAAAGGCAAACCCGAAGTTGCCATATATACCTTTGTGCCGGCCCTGGTCGTCAATTTCATTGCCAACCTCTTCATGATCCCGAAATTCGGGGGAATGGGGGCCGTATGGTCGACCAACATCAGCTACACCCTGGGGTCCATCGCCTTCCTTATCGTTTACTCGAGGAAAATCAAAATGCCAATCTCTGAGATCCTCTTGTTCAAAAAAAGCGATTTTACTTTTTTCCGGAAGATTTCCATCCGAGATCGTAATAATACAGCGAAGTATTGACGTCGCCCAGGTCGCTGTAAATCTCGCCTATGGCAAAATATGCCTGCGGATTTCCCGGCTCCAGCACCAGCACTTTCTGGTAGCATTCAAGGGCCCTTGGGTATTCTCCCAGCTGTCGGTACGTCATGCCTAAATTGCTCCAACCCGGGATCAGCGCGGGATCCACGGCTACGGCCTTCTGGAAACAATATAAAGCCGAATCGTACCGCTTATCGATCTGCAAAAAAACCCGGCCCATATCGTTCAGGGTGTTATACCCCCCGGGATAAACCTTGAGTGAAAGGTAAAGATGCTTTTTTATGTTTTCCCTCAGCGCCTGGTCTGCCGATCCGTACTTCAGGAATTCCTCGTCGTCGTTGAGCGTCGAGATCAGGTAGCCTGCATACTGGTAATTGGCCTTGGCCGATTTCTGCAGATGCGGGATGTCCTTTGTGAATAAGCTCATGATGTTCCTCCAGTCGGTGTTCCGGTTCACGGTATGAATTACATATGGAACCAGGATGACCAGCACCAGGCCGATGATCTTGAACCTCGATTCAAATTCAATGGTCAGGCTCCCGGGCTCGGTTTTAAACAGCCTGAAGATGAGGAACACCAGGGCCATGACAAAACCCAGGGATGCTAGGAATACGAAGCGTTCCGCAACGACCCCCACCACCGGAAGCAACAGGTTCGAATACATGAATATCGAAACCAGGTACCAGAGTATGGCAAATGCCAGGAATTTTTTTCTGCGGATGTTGATTCCCGCGTAAACCAGCAGTACGGTATAAACCAGGGCCGAAAGCTGGGCCAGAGGGCTCCAGAGGCTGGCCAGGGGGATCATGTTATAGCCGTAATAGTACAGCAGGGGATGAGGGTAAAATAGTATCCTGAGGTAGAAAAGCAAGGACATCATCGCCGTTCCCAGCCTCAGCCAGAGTTTCTTTTCGAAATACAGGGCATTTTCGAAGTAAAAACTGCTGCGGGGAGCATGGGGAATAATGAAACCCGGGATAAGGAAGGCCGCCCCTGCAGCCAGGAAGATAAAAAAACCCAGCCTCATGATGGTTCCGGTTTTGAGATTGCCGAAAAAATAAAGCACGAGGATGTATAATCCCGCAAAAGGCAGGGCCGACTGCTTGCTGATGCAGGCGATCATGAACCAGGCGCAGGTATAAACTACAAAGCGGATCTTCCGTGTACTGATGTACGAAAGCAGGTTATACATTCCCGCCATCCCGAAAAGGTATGCCAGGATCTCATCCCGGTTTCTCAGGCTTGCCACGACTTCGGTATGCACGGGATGGGCCATGAATAAAACCGTGATCAGTACGGGGAAGAGGATGTTGAAGTTGATGAGCAGCCTGCGCAATACGTAAAACGTGATCAGCGAAGCGATAAAATAAAGGAAAACGCTGACCAGGTGGCTTCTCCCTGGTTTTTCTCCCCATAGTGAGTATTCAATGGCATAGCTTGCCTTGGCAACCGGCCGGTAATCATTGGTTTGTCCCCCGGTGTACTTGTCTTCATCCAGCAGGTAGGATGAGAAAATGGCCGGGATAGCCTTAACGCCCTGCCTCACCATATCGTTTTCGGTAAGCAGGCTGTCGTCGATGGCATAAGAGTTCCTGAGGGTGTTTCCGTACAGCAGTAAGGCCCAGGCAAAGAGGAAGCCGATGATGATCAGGTTGGCCTTCCGGGGCAACGATTGGGTATAAGCCGTTACCGCCTCCCTGGTCCTGGCCCAGGACAAAGCTTTTTTAGTGCTTGGCTTTTTACCGGGATTCTTTTTCATCGCTGGATCTTTTGCCTATCTCAAGGGTCAAAAGTATGAAATCATCCACACTTAGTTGCTCGGCCCGGGTTTTGAGAAAAGGCAATCCGCCCTCATCACTTATATCGGCAGTAATGGGCTTCAAGGCGTTATGCAGGGTTTTACGCCTCTGGTTGAAAGCGGTTTTCACCACCCTGAAAAACAGGGCTTCGTCGCATCCCAGGTTTTCCCTGCTGTTCCGTGTAAGCCTGATCACCGCCGATCTCACCTTTGGAGGGGGCCTGAAAACCGTGGGGTTCACAGTGAACATGTATTCGGCATTATAAAATGCCTGGACGACCACGCTCAGTATCCCGTAGGTTTTGGTGCCGGGCTTTTCAATGATTCGGTCGGCCACTTCTTTCTGGAACATTCCCACTACCGACCTCACCCTTTGCCTCTGGTTTACCGCCTTGAATAAGATCTGAGAAGAGATGTTATAAGGGAAATTCCCCAGCAGGCTCAGGAGTTCGGTATTTCGTTCGGGGCTGGGAAAAGAATCCAGCTCATAGTCCAGGAAATCAGCCTCGATGAGTCGCCCGGCAATGGAAGGGAATTTTTTGGGCAAATAGGCGGCCGACTCCCTGTCCACCTCTATATAATAGGTATCATGCTCAGTATCCACCAGCAGGTATTTCGACAAAACCCCTGTGCCGGGACCTATTTCAATAACAAGCCGGGGCTCTTTGGGCAGGGAATCGAGGATCTTTACTGCAATGTTTTCATCATGCAGGAAATGCTGGCCCAGGTGTTTTTTCGGTCTTAACATCTTATCGAATCTTATCGCTGCTTAGGTTATTCTGCCACGGCTGTTTTTCCGGTCCAAACATTTTATTGGATTGTATCTCCCCTCAGGGTTCTGTATCGCTTTCTTGCCTCCGGCACGAACAGGCTGCCGGGATAAGTATTCAGAAGCTCCTGGTACAAAGCCATGGCCCCCTGTTTATCGGCCAGCTGGGTTTCATGGATCAGAGCTCTGTTCATAATAGCCTCATCGGTGATGATATCCACGGCCCGGTTCCTGCTCACTATGGCATACATCGAATCGGCCATGGCATACTGGCCCGTCTTTTCATAGATCTCCCCTTTGCGGTAGACCACGTTGTCGAGAATGGGATGCTGGGCAAAGCGCATGGGGATTGAATCAAGGGTTTGCAAAGCCAGGTCCTCCCTGTTCCTGAAATCGGCGAGCTCGGCCCTGGAATAGATCCCGAGCGCAACGGTATTGCTGTCGGTATCGTATTTATTGCTGATGAGCATCGAGAGTTGCATGGCGTCGTTGGCAATAAATTTCGAAGTTGCCGCCTTGAGGATGTCAAGCTGGGCTTTGGCCCAGTCGAATTCGCCCATGTAGTACGAAAGACGGGCATTCCTGAACTTGGCTTCCTGCCCTATGGCATCGTTTTTAAAATCCCCGTAGATCTGCTGGTACAACACCGTAGCCGTCCACAGATCCCCCCTGAAAAGATGGATATCGGCCAGTTCCATTTTAACCGAAGCCCTTTCTTTTGCATTCAGCCCGTTCCAGGCCATAACGAGGTCGAGCAGGTCAAGGGCCGCATCGGCATTTCCAAGGTAAAAAGCATCCAGGTGCGCAAGGTCCAGCACCAGCCGCAAGGCATCCGGATTATTATCCCAGCGCCTGAGTTCGGCAAGCATGGCTTTCTGCAATTCCCCGTAATCGGCTGCCCGGGAACCGGGCTTTTCGTTCAGCCTGAGGTACCTGGTGTGAAGCTGTTCCCTGCGGGCTGCCTCGTACCATGCATGCGAAGAACCTTTCGAAACCACGTATTTATAGGCCTGCTCCGCCACCTCGTAGTTCCCGTTCGAAACAGCCAGGCTGGCAAGGTCCATGATGCGGCTGCCGTCCTCCCTGAGGCGTCGGTCCAGGGCTTTGGCCTGGACCAGGGCAAGTTCAAAATCCTTTTCCTGTATCGAATACCACCATAAAAGCTCCGAATAATAAGCCTGGTCGGGCTGCTTCTGTATCCTTTCCAGCAGTATGCTCCTGAACGCGGTATGTTTCGAATTATCGTCATCCTGCGCCAGCAGCGACTGCAGATGGTCCTTTACAGTGGCCTCATAATTCATGTCAAGGGTGAGGAAGTTGAGATATTCGCCTATGGCCGCGTCGAAATTCCCCATCCTTTCGTATGCCGATGCCAGTTCAAACCCTATGGTATTCATTTCGGGCAGGAGTTCCCTGCCTTTTTTATACGTGCTCACCACATACTCCATTTCACCCTTCGAATAAAAGGCGTTGGCAAGCTCGTTAAGCTGGGTCGCATCGGCCGGCAAACGCTTCAAAGCATCATCGTAAATCTTCTTTGATTTTGCAATATTTCCCTCCCTGAAATACACGTAACCAAGATCGACCTGGTATTTGAGGGCATTCTGGTCGATTTTCTGTTGACTGCGGATGAGTTTTTTCGCTTCCTCATAATCCAGGGTCTCGACAAGGCAGAACAGATAGTAGGTATAATTATAATATGAAGGATTTTTCGGGTAGATCCTCGAATACAGCTCCCCGGCCTTCTCGAAATTCCTGGCCTGGAAGAACTGCATCGCCATCTGGTCCTCGTTATTCGCGGTAACCGCATCCTGCTGGAACGGAAGCACATTGCTCCCCGCCCGATGGTCCTGGGCCCTTGAAATCAGCGGAGATTGCAGTAAGAGGGAAATAAAAATAAAGATGAATAATCGAATCACTCCCGGGAAATTCTTCGCCCCTCTGGGGCAAAACCCCGGTCCAGGGTTCTGCCCTGGGGTTAATACCGATTTATTAGTCGAATACCCGGATAAAGGAATTATGAACCGCTTAACAATTCGACATTCAAAATTCGTTGATCGATATTCGATATTCATCTTTTACCCATTAAGTAAGCGCAACGCCATCCACGCCATCAGCCCCATTCCCGTTTTGATGGCTGATTCATCGACATCAAACCCTGCGGTATGAAGATTCGGGCCGATGCCAATGGCAGGATCGGCAATGCCCAGCCCGTAAAAACACGAAGGCGCCAGCTGGGCGAAATAAGAGAAATCCTCGGCCCCCATCTTCTGTTCCATGGGTTTAACGTTGTTTTCGCCCAGATAATCTGCTGCAAGCACCGAAAGCTTTTGGGTAAGTTCCTCGTTGTTGAACAGGTAGGGATATCCCCTGTCGATAGTGATGTCGCAGCTCCCCCCCATGGCCCCGGCCGTTCCTCCCGCGATGGTCCTGATGAGTTCGTGCACCCTGGCCCTCCATTCTTCGTCGAATGTCCTCACCGTGCCTTCAAGCCTTACCGTTTCGGGGATCACATTCGTCCTCCCCTCCCCCAGGAACTTTCCAACAGTGACCACCGTTGAAACAAGGGGATTCGCATTCCTGCTTACGATCTGCTGAAGCGCTACCACGATATGCGAAGCTATCAGTATGGGGTCGACGGTGGTCTGGGGCATGGCTCCGTGACCGCCTTTTCCTTTAACTGTAATGAAGAATTCATCCGTTGAAGCCATGAACATGCCCGGCCTGAACCCTGCCTCCCCCGCGCTGAGGAAGGGGAATACATGCTGACCTATCACGAAATCGGGTTTCGGATTTTCCATGGCGCCCTCCTCTATCATCCTGATGGCTCCACCGGGGTAGGTCTCCTCAGAAGGCTGGAAAAAGAGTTTGATGGTTCCCCTGAAACTGTCCTTAAGTCCGTTCAGTATCTTCGCCGCCCCCAGCAGGCAGGCTATATGCACATCATGTCCGCAGGCATGCATCACCCCCGGGTTTTCCGAACGGTAGGCTACCTCGTTGGTTTCCTTGATGGGAAGGGCGTCCGTATCGGCCCTGAGCGCAAGACATGCGGCTTGCGGCTCGCGGCCCTCGATGATCCCGACGATCCCATATCCGCCAACATAATCAGTAAAATGAATACCGTTTTCCCTGAGCTTTGACCCGATCAACTCCATGGTGTTTTTTTCCTGCTTCGACAGCTCCGGGTGCTGGTGAATATGACGGCGGATCCCTTTCATCTCGGGATGGTATTCTTCGGCCTTAAGGCGGATGAGGTTTGCGATATCAGCCATGTCTCTTGAATTTAAAGTTCAAAGGTACAGAAATTCGCGATGTTATGATGTTGTGGCGTACGCGCAGGTATTTTCATCGAAGCATCCCGCCTCTGCAACGCGAAGCGTTGCCCATCCCGCCTCTCCCTTTCCCCTGCTCCCTCAGCTACGGAACTGCTGCGACCCACCATCGGCTTGCTTCCTAAGCCAGGTCAGCCGTTCGGTACGGCATGTTATATTGTATAAATATTGTTTGCTGAATCCGTACCTCACTTCTCCACCTGGCTTTACGGAAGCTTCGCCAGGTGGGGACCCCGCATCAGTTCCTGATGCTTTGGGATACAGGGAAAAGGCCTCAGCGATTAGCACTATCTCCCTTGGTATTTGAAGCGAAGCAAATGCATAAGCTGCCCTGGCTTCAAGGAGCGAACATGTGAAAAGATTCTAATCTGGGAATTGGAGGCGTGAGCGACGCAGAAGGCGCAGCAGCGGTGCAAGGTGGCGAGCGACTATAGCGGAATATTCCCGTGCTTCTTCGGCGGATTCTGCTTGCTCTTATGCTGCGTCAGCTCCAGCGCCTGGATCAGCTTCATCCTCGTCTGCTTCGGCAGTATGATCTCATCAACATAACCCAGCTCAGCCGCCTTGTACGGATTCGCAAACGTCTTGCGGTAGTTGTCCACCGCCTCGGCCCTTTCAGCCTCGCCAAGCTTGCCCTTATGAATGATATTTACTGCTCCCTCGGGACCCATCACCGCGATTTCGGCAGTGGGATACGCAAAATTCACGTCACCGCCTATATGCTTGCTCGACATCACGCAGTATGCGCCCCCGTATGCTTTTCTGGTGATCACAGTGATCTTGGGAACAGTGGCCTCGCAGAAGGCATACAGGAGTTTGGCTCCGTGTTTGATGATGCCTCCGAACTCCTGGTTGGTCCCGGGAAGGAAGCCCGGCACGTCTTCAAAGGTGATGAGCGGTATGTTGAACGCATCGCAGAACCTTACGAACCTGGCGCCCTTCACCGATGAGTTGATATCGAGCACCCCGGCCAGGTAAGCCGGCTGGTTTGCGACAATGCCAACGGGTTTTCCGCCGAGGCGGGCAAATCCTATGATGATATTGCCAGCATAATGCGGCATCACTTCAAAGAAATTATTGTTGTCGACAACCGTGGTTATGATGTCCTTTATATCGTAAGGCTTGTTGGGATCGGCCGGGACTATTTCCTGGAGCTTCTCATCCTGCCTCATGATATCATCGGTACACGGACGTGTAGGCGGATCAGCCATGTTGTTCGAAGGCAGAAAACCGAGCAGCTCCCTTATCATCATGATGAGCTGTTCATCGTTTTCGGCGGCAAAATGGGCTACCCCGCTCTTTGAATTATGGGTCATGGCCCCTCCGAGCTCATCCATGGTCACTTCTTCATGGGTAACGGTCTTGATGACCTCAGGTCCCGTGACAAACATATAACTGCTTTCCTTGACCATGAAAATGAAATCGGTCATGGCGGGGGAATATACTGCCCCCCCTGCACAGGGACCAAGGATGGCCGAGATCTGGGGAATTACACCCGAAGCCTGTACGTTTCGGTAAAAAATATCGGCATAACCTGCAAGACTTTCAACACCTTCCTGTATGCGGGCCCCGCCTGAATCGTTCAGCCCGATCACGGGAGCACCCATGCTCATGGCCATATCCATGATCTTCACGACCTTTTCGGCATTTGCCCGGCTCATGGTCCCTCCGAAAACAGTAAAATCCTGGGCAAAAACAAAGGTAAGCCGCCCGTCGACCTTGCCGTAACCGGTTACCATTCCGTCGCCGGGGATCTTGTTCTTTGCCATGCCGAAATCATGGCAGCGGTGGGTCACCAGCTTATCGGTCTCAACAAAGGTATTCGGGTCGAGAAGCAATCCTACCCTTTCACGGGCTGTCAAACGGCCCTGCTTATGCAGTTTTTCGATTTTCTCAACACCCCCGCCCAACTCTGCGGCTTTATTCCGGCTCTCGAAATCATGTAACTTTTCTTCCAATGAAATCATATATTAATGATTAGTTGATTAATAATGAGTGATGAGTTTACTCATGCCTCATGCCTCATGGTTAATTTATTCCAGTTTCATCATGAGCTGATGAGCATTTACGGTATCTCCTTCTTTCACGAGAACTTCGAGTACGGTCTTATCGTGGCTTGCCTTGAATTCGCTTTGCATCTTCATCGCCTCCACCACGATCAGCGTTTGGCCCGCAAGAACCTGGTCCCCGGCTTTTACCGGGATCTTCACAACTTTCCCGGGCATGGGCGAAGCTACCAGGTTTTCTTCTTCCTGCTGCATGCCCTGGCTGCGGCTGCTGATATATTTTGATTCGGCATCCACAACCTCCACGTTGAACGTCTTGGCAAATGTGTTTACAATGTACTTTTTGCTGTTGTCGCTTTCGATAAGCTCAACGTTGTATGAATGCCCGTTATACAGTATGGAATAAACACCCTGCTCCACCATTGCAATATCAACATCGTACTTATGCCCGTCGATATCAAGCAGTACCTTGTTTCCGTTTCTGCTCAGCACATCCACCTTTGCGGTGCGTTGCCCCAGGTTGACTTCGTATGCCATAGTTTGAATTACTCTTACAATTAAAAAAATTATTACGGTCTGCAGATGTGATTTTACAGTCGCAAAACATTGCGTTTTCTTCCGAAATCCTTCCAGCCCGATCCCAGGGTATCGGTATAATGTGGCGGCTGGATGCGTTCCATTTTCGTGAGGTAGTCGATAAAGGCCGCCATGATGGCTATGTCCTCGCATTCGGTGCCGCAGGGACGCGATTTATGCAGCACTTCCTCGTTCTTCTCTATAAAATGGGTATTGTATTTCCCGTCCTTGAAATCCTGTGTATCCATGATCTTTTCGAGGAACTTGATATTCGTAATTACACCGGTGATCTTGTATTCGTACAAGGCGCGCTTCATACGGGCAATCGCTTCGGACCTCGTCTCCCCCCAGGCGATCAGCTTGGTGATCATGGGATCATAATAAATGGGGATCTCATATCCTTCGTAAACATAACCGTCGCAGCGAAGCCCAAGCCCGTGGGGTTCGGTGATATGCTTGATCACCCCGGGATTGGGCATGAAGTTGTTGTCGGGGTCCTCGGCATAGATCCTGCACTGTATGGCATGCCCGTGCTGTTTGAGGTCTTGCTGTGTGAACGGAAGGGGATGCCCGTTGGCGATATTGATCTGTTCCTTTACCAGGTCAACGCCCACCACCCTTTCGGTAACCGGGTGCTCGACCTGCAACCTGGTATTCATCTCCAGGAAATAGTAATCGAGGTCATCGCTTACGATGAATTCAATGGTGCCTGCGCCTTTGTAATTTACGGCTTTGGCGGCTTTCACCGCTTTTTCGCCCATCTCTCGTCTCAGTTCAGGGTTCATCAGGGGCGAGGGGGTTTCTTCAATGACCTTCTGGTGCCTTCTCTGGATGGAGCATTCCCTTTCAAAAAGGTGGACTGCATTTCCATGGTTGTCGGCAAGGATCTGGAATTCGATATGATGGGGCGACTGAATGTATTTCTCGATATATACCGCATCATTCCCAAAGGCATTCATGGCTTCGGATTTCGCCATGCGGAACATGGACCCGAGCTCTTCAATATGTTTGACCAGCCTCATCCCTTTTCCACCTCCTCCTGCCGAAGCTTTGATCATGATTGGCAAGCCGATTTCGTTAACCACCTCCAGAGCTTTCTTCTCATCGTTAATTGCTTCGGTGGTTCCCGGTACCACCGGCACTCCCGCCCTGATCATGGTCTGGCGTGCGGTGATCTTATCACCCATGGTCGTGATCGCAAAAGGATCGGGGCCCACAAAGATGATGCCCTCGTTCTGGCAGCGGGTTGCAAAGCCGGCATTCTCTGAAAGGAATCCATACCCCGGGTGAATCGCATCGGCCCCCGACAGCTTTGCTGCAGCTATGATCGCTTCTATGTTAAGATAACTTTCACGGGATGGAGCCGGACCAATATTATATGCTTCGTCGGCATACCTTACATGCATTGAATTGCGGTCGGCATCCGAAAAAACAGCAACCGACCTGATACCCATTTCCCGGCATGAACGCATCACCCTTACTGCAATCTCACCCCGGTTGGCAACCAATACTTTTTTTATCATTCGATATGTAATTAATCTTATTCCAAACTGCGAAATTACGACTAATAATCATTCGCAATCAAAACCAGGCTGCTGTAATCTATAAATTTCATTGTGAACAACTTAACAGGAAGAAAAATTTTATCAACCTAGTCTTAGAGCTAAGCAATTTTTACGATCTTTGGGGCCTGTTCCCAAAATATCCTGATGCCGGTAAAATTTAATCTCCTGGTCCTTTGTTTTTTGTTATTTTCCGCCGTTTCGTGCAGGCAGGAAACTAAAAAGACCGAAAAATCAAAACAGCAGGTTCCCATACTTTCCACCATTGAGGAGAAACGTTTCAAGCTGCTTCTTTCAGACCTGGAGGATTTAAAAACCGACGACTGCCTTAAAAACGCCTCCCTGGGATATTACATCATCGACATTACGAAGGAAAGCAACAAAACGGTTATAGCCCAGAATGAACAGACCAGGCCTATGATGCCGGCTTCAACGCTAAAACTCTTTGTAACAGCGCCGGCCCTTGAGATCTTCGGCCCCCCGGTCATAGCCGAAGTAACGGTTACCAATGAACATAGCGTGAACTGGAGGTCCTCGAAGCTGCTCCGCCGCATAGGAGGCAAAATATACAACCACAATACCAAGGAAGCGGGGATACAGGCCATCCTTGAATTCTGGAAAGCCAAGGGCCTCGATACCCGCGGGATGTATTTCGACGACGGCAACGGTTTGTCGAGGAACAATGCCATATCGCCCAAGCAGCTCGTGGATGCCCTGTTTATCATGACCAATTCGAAATACTGGCTTCCCTTTTATGAATCCCTGCCCATAGCGGGCATTACGGGCACCCTGCACAAAGCCCTGAGGGGAACGGCCGCCGAAGGCAGGGTGAGGGCCAAAACAGGAACCATAGCGGGGGTCAAGAGCTTTGCAGGTTACGTTAAAAGCGTTTCGGGCCGGGAACTGATCTTCTCAATTATTGTCAACGACTACAGCTGCCGTACCAAGCTCATTAAAAAGAAGCTCGAAGCCATCATGCTCAGGATGGCCGAGGTGTAAAACTCACTTTTTGTATTTATGGGAAGTTGTGGCGGGCTTGGAACAATCCCTGGTCTTGGTTTCCTTATCCCTGTAATAATAGCTGTATTTATGACAGGAAACCGTCAATATTGAAAGTAACAGTAGGGCTGCAAGTATGGTTGATTTTCTGCGGATCATATATGGCGGATATCCTGGAGGCCCGGTTTACAGGAAGGACTGGAGATCATACAGCTTGCGGTAAACCCCGTTGCGTTCGAGCAGTTCGGTATGCGTTCCCCTTTCAACAATCTCCCCTGCCTGGAGCACAATGATCTCGTCAGCAAACTGTATGGTCGAGAGACGGTGTGCAATGACGATGGATGTACGGTTCTTCATCAGGTTTTCCAGGGCTTGCTGAACCAGTCTTTCGCTTTCGGTATCCAGGGCCGAAGTGGCTTCGTCGAGGATCATGATAGGCGGATTTTTAAGGACAGCCCTGGCGATGCTCAGCCTTTGCTTCTGCCCGCCCGAAAGCTTCACTCCCCTGTCGCCTATGTTGGTCTGGTACCCCAGGGGCATGTTTTCGATGAATTCATGGGCATTCGCAACTTTTGCAGCAGCAATGACTTCTTCTTCAGTCGCCGTCTCCATACCAAACGCTATATTGTTAAAAACGGTATCGTTGAACAATATGGTTTCCTGGGAAACAATGCCCATAAGCCCCCTCAGGTCGTTGATGACCATGTTCTGGATCGGTATTCCGTCTATAAGTATATCTCCTTTTTTCGTATCATAAAACCTCGGCAGCAGGTCGACCATGGTGGATTTACCTCCTCCCGAAGGCCCCACCAGGGCCAGTGTTTTGCCTTTGGATATTACCAGCCTGATTTCTTTAAGCACCTCTTCTTTGACATAGGCAAAGCTTACGGCCCTGAATTCAATTTCTTTTTCGAAGGTCTTCTTGGCGACGGCATTGGGTATTTCTTCAATAACTTCAGGTTCGTTGAGCACCTGCTGTATCCTGTCGAGTGAAGCGGCTCCTTTCTGGAGGTTGTACCAGGCCTGGGTAATGGTTTTTGCCGGGTTGAGGATCTGTGAGAAGATCAACATATAGGTAAGGAAAGTAGCTGCATCGAGCAGGTTCCCGGGGGTGAACACCAGCTGTCCGCCAAACCAGAGCACTATGCTTATCACCACGGCGCCCAGGAACTCACTCAGGGGAGAAGCCAGGTCGCGCTTGCGGTACAGCCTCACCATCAGCCTGAAAAAGTGGTTGTTGGTCTTCTCAAAGCGTTTGTCGGCAAAATCAATGGCGGTAAACGCTTTTATGATCCTTAAACCCGAAAGGGTTTCTTCAATGATGGAAAGCAGTATCCCCATCTGTTTCTGTCCCTTGTCGGAAGTCCTTTTAAGGCTTTTCCCTATCTGCCCGATGATAAGGCCCGAAACAGGCAGGAGTATCAGTATGAAAATCGTGAGCTTGGGACTGATTGTAAACAATACCGCCAAAAATGACAGTATTGAAATCGGGTCGCGGAAGAACATTTCCAGGGAACTCATGATCGACCATTCCACCTCCTGAACATCGGTTGTCATGCGCGAGATGATATCGCCCTTCCTCTGCTCGTTGTAATATCCCAGGGGCAGGATCAGAGCTTTAAAATATAACTGCCTGCGGATATCCCTTACAGCCCCGTTCCTTACCGTCGCCAGAAAGAACATTGCAAGGTAACGGAATACGTTCCTCAGGAAGAACAGTATGACTATGGTGATGCTGATATAGAGCAGTATTTGTTTCTCACCGTGCTCAAAGATCATTTTCCCGAAAAAATAATTGAAATTGGCCTGGATGGAGTCAATGGTGAGCAGCTTGGTAAGCTCTCCAAAAGAATGGACATGGGTCATGTCCAGGGAGGGAGCAACGGGCTGTACTTTCACCTTCTTAAACAGCAGGTTCAGCACCGGGATGAACAGGGTGAAGGAAACCAGGGAGAACAGGGTCGACAGTATGTTGAAAAGGATATTCAAAACCGCATACAACCAGTATGGTTTTGCATATTGAAGTATCCTGAAAAGCTTTTTCATAAGAGCAAAGATAAGAAATTTATCCTATGGAATATTACCTTTGTGCAATAATCCAGCCACATGACATTTAAGGTTTCCTCCATAACAACAAAGTTGCTGCTGTTGTTCATGCTGGTCGGCCTGGCTTCGGTAGCCGTGGTTGGCATTTACTCGTTTTATGCGGCCCGGGAAGCTATCATCAAGAGGACGATGGACCAGCTGATATCGGTGAGGGCTGTAAAAAAGCAGCAAATCGAATATTTTTTTGCCGAGAAGTCGAGGAACCTTGAATTTCTTGCCCGCAGCAATGATATGAAACTCCTGGCCGGGGAACAAAGCAGCCTGGGGGAGATCGCGCGTAAGGCCGTTCCTGCAAAGAAGGCAGCGGGAGGTGAAAGCAGCCTGCCTGTGAAGAATAAAGACCGCCTGGCCCTGGCAAATGCGAGGGGGAACATGCGCTTTTACCAGGGCAGCTATGGTTTTTCTAACCTCATCATAATAAGCGGGGAAGCTGAAAATCCGGGGATTTTCTCGCTTAAGGACAGCAGTTTCACAGCCTTCACTCCCCCGGAATACAGGAAATATGTGCAGATTATCGAGTCGGTTCAGAACAGTGATTCCATTGTAATTGTCGATCTTTTCAGGAGAAGCGCGGCCGACAACCTGCCGGTTTGCCTGCTGGGCAAAGGGATAAGGGATGCCCATGGCAGTCTGCTGGGAGCTGTCGTACTCGAGGTTTCATCGGCCGAAATAAACCGTATCATGCTGCAGAACAACAGCCGCATCGGCCTCGGGCAGTCGGGCGAAGCCTATCTTGCCGGCCCCGACCTGATGATGCGTTCCGAATCCCGTTTCATTCCTCATTCGGTCTTAAGCGTAAAAGTGAATTCAATGAGCGCAAAAAAAGCCGCGCTGGATGAAACCGGGGCGATAGTGACGCCTGATTACAGGAATATTACTGTTTTCAGCGCTTACGAACCCCTGAACATCCCCGGTTTGAAATGGATCATCCTCGCCGAGATCGACTATGCCGAATCCCTGATCCCGGTCGACAGGATAAGGAACGATATCCTCCTGGTATCCCTCATCATCTCGCTGTTTATCCTTGCCATAGCCAGGCTGATCTCGAAAATGATCACCCAGCCCATCATCAGTCTTAAAAATGCAGCCCTTAAAACAGGGCAGGGTGAATTTGATTCCAGGGTCGACATCAAATCCTCCGATGAAATAGGGGCCCTGGCCGGCACTTTCAACACCATGATCGACAGGATAAGGGAGGAACGCGAAAGGAGGTTGTCGGCGATGTACGACGGACAGGAAATGGAGAGGCAGAGGGTTTCGAGGGAGCTGCACGACGGGCTGGGGCAGAAACTGGTGGGGGCAAAGCTCCAGATGGAGAACTGTGACGGCCAGGATTTTAATTGTTTGCAGAAGACATTTGGGGAGATCAAGAATGTTTTCGGCTCGCTCATAGAAGATACCCGCCAGATCTCGAACGACCTCATGCCCCCTGCCCTGAATGAGCTGGGCCTTGAAAATGCTTTGGAGAACCTCTGCAAAACGCTGGGCCGGCAGTCGAATCTTGAGATAGAGTTTTATTCACACGGGCTTGACCTCCCTCCCGACAACAAGACAACGGTTTATCTTTACCGTATTGCCCAGGAGGCGCTGAACAACGCTATCAGGCATTCCTCGGCAAATGACATCAGCATGCAGCTTATCGAAAATAAGGATAACCTTATCCTGATCCTTGAGGACAACGGCAGGGGGTTTGAAACGGAGCAGAGCGAACCGGGGGGAGGCAACGGCTTGTACAATATGCGTGAGCGGGCCAGGATACTGGGAGGGACTTTAAGCGTTGAATCAGGCCCCGGAACGGGAACTACGATACGTGTCAAAATACCGAAAAATAAATGAAAAACAAGATCAAAGTCCTGCTGGTCGACGACCACCAGATCATTCGCGACGGTCTGAGCAATATGCTTAAGGAAGCCGACGACATAGAGGTTTGCGGGGGGGCTGCCGATGTGGCAAAAGCCCTTGAGATGGTAAAGAAAACCAATCCCGATGTGGTGATCACCGATCTTTCGATGCCCGGCAAATCGGGGATTGAGCTGATACGGAAGATCAGCGAGAAACACCAGGGAATTTATGTGCTGGTGCTTTCGATGTATGTGACCGAAGATTACATTTTCAATGCGCTTAAGGCCGGTGCCAAAGGGTACCTGCCCAAGCAGGACACCACCAAGGCCGAACTTCTGAAAGCCGTAAGGACCATTGCCAGGGGTGAGGAATTCTTCAGTGATACCGTGGCCCAGGTGATCTCCAAGCTGTACTCCCATTCGGCAAAATCAACCGCCTCGCCCGATGCCCTGGCCCGCAAGGCCAACCTCACTTCCAGGGAGACCGAGATCCTCAGGCTGTATACCGAAGGGCTGTCGAATATGGAAATTGCCGACCGCCTCAATATCAGCATCAGAACCGTGGAGACGCATAAGAACAACATTATGCAGAAATACAATTTCAAAACCACGGTCGATATGGTGAAGTTTGCCATCCGCAACAACCTGGGTGAAGCCTAAACCCAGACCCCAGATCCCAGACCCCAGTACCCAGTACCCAGCCCCGGCTAGGTAAATCACTTAGCCCCAATTCAGAAAATTCTGTATTTCACAATTGACGCGGGTTTGCTTCATTTGCAACCTAACAAATGATCTGCTTCATCTAAAAGATTTTCACTGAATATCAATTAAAACTATCAATTTATGTTAGAAACTGGTTCAACCGGCTTTATGCTGCTGGCAGCCAGCCTGGTCATGTTAATGACCCCGGGCCTGGCAATGTTTTATGGCGGTCTTGCAACCAAGAGGAATATCCTGGGTATTATGATCCAGAGTTTTGTTTCGCTTGGATGGACCACCGTTTTATGGGTAATCTTCGGTTATTCCCTCTGTTTCAGCGGGGGACAGGGAGGCATTATTGGAAACCTGGATAAAGCCTTTCTGCACGGGATTACCCCGGGTACGATGTACACCAACGGGAAGATCCCCGAATTTGTGTTCATCGCCTACCAGATGATGTTCGCCATCATTACTCCTGCCCTGATCACCGGGGCTTTCGTAAACCGCGTTAATTTCAAGGCTTACTTCATTTTCCTTACCGTATGGCAGATCCTGGTTTATTATCCTTTTGTCCATATGATCTGGGGCGGCGGTCTTCTCGCAGTATGGGGAGTCCAGGATTTTGCAGGCGGCGTTGTGGTTCATGCTACGGCTGGTTTTGCGGCCCTTGCCTCGGTGTTTTATGTAGGGGCTCGTGTTGACAAGAATTCAACTCCAAACAGCATTCCCCTGGTTGCAATCGGAAGCGGTTTGCTCTGGTTCGGTTGGTACGGTTTTAATGCCGGGAGTGAAGTTGCGGTGGATACTGTGACATCCCTGGCTTTCCTCAATACCGACGTTGCAGCTTCTTTTGCCACGGTAGCCTGGCTGTTCCTCGAATGGTCCCATGCCAAGAAACCCAAGTTCGTTGGATTGCTCACGGGTTCCATAGCGGGGCTTGCGACAATAACACCCTGCGCGGGATTCGTGCCTCTTTGGGCCGCACCGATTATAGGGATAGTGGCGAGTGTGATGTGCTACATGGCTGTGCAGTTCAAGAATAAAATGAACTGGGACGACGCCCTCGATGTATGGGGAGTCCATGGTGTAGGCGGAGTGCTGGGAACTATCCTGCTCGGGATTTTCGCAGCAAAAAGCGTTAACATCAACAGCGCCGACGGTCTCTGGCTCGGGAATTCATCTTTCTTCTTCAAACAGGTCGTTGCTGCAGTCGTAGGTGCAACCTATGCTTTCGTGTTCACTTACATCATGCTGGTCATAATTAATTTCATCACTCCTGTGAAAGTGGATGAGGCTTCTGAAAAGACAGGCCTTGACTACGCCATTCACGGGGAAAAGGCTTACGACGAAGGAGCCCTCTGATAATCTTTACCTGAATCAAATTTTAATTGATCAGAGGCCGGCCCGCGAACGCGGGCCGGCCTTTCTGCATCCGGAGGAATTATATTTCATATCTTTGCAGTATGGAAAGCCTTCGACAACAGAAAATCTCCCGTATGATTCAGAAAGAGCTGGGTAATGCCTTTCTGAGAGAAGGCCGAGGCCTTTTCGGGGGAGCTATGATCACCGTCACCAAAGTCACCGTTACCAAAGACCTCTCCCTGTCGAAGATCTACCTCAGCATCTTCGGCACCAAGGATAAACAGGCCCTGATGACCTTGATAAAACAACACGGCAAAGACCTCAGGTTCCACCTCGGCAAAGGCTTGCATAACCAGCTTCGCGTAATCCCCGAACTGCAGTTTTTCGAAGACGACTCCCTGGATTATATTGAAAAAATAGACACCCTCCTGAAAACCTGAGTTTTCATGCAGTACGACCCCATAAAACGTTCCCTGGGCAGGGTTTTCAATAAAACCCCCTTTCTCCGCAAGCTGTTTTACCGATTGCTTGATATCCTCCTCCTGAGGTCGTGGCACGTAAGGAAAGAACTGAAAACATGGGCCGGGCTGAATGCAGGTCGCAAAAAACTGAACATTCTCGATGCTGGCTCGGGCTTCGGGCAGTATACCTGGTTCCTCTCGGGCCTTAAACTGGATACCGAAATCCTTGCCGTGGATGTGAAAGAGGAACAGATCGCCGACTGCAATGCCTTCTTCGGCAGGGCGAACAGGAAAACAGTGCGGTTCGAAAAAGCCGATCTTACAAGCTTCAGAAAACCTGGACTTTTTAATCTTATCCTCTCGGTGGATGTCATGGAACATATAGCCGAAGATGAGAAGGTTTTTGCGAATTTCCATGAATCACTCGCAAACCAGGGCATGCTCATCATCTCCACCCCCTCGGACCAGGGCGGTTCCGACGTCCATGATCCTGCAGAGGGAGAATCTTTTATCGATGAACATGTGCGCGATGGTTACAATATCGTCGACATACAGCAAAAACTCAGAAACGCAGGCTTCAGCCGCACCGAAGCCCGCTTCACCTATGGAAAACCCGGACAGCTGGGCTGGAAACTTTCGATGAAATACCCCATACTGATGCTGAATGCAAGCAAACTCTCATTCATCATCCTGCCGTTCTATTACCTCCTCGCTTTCCCCTTTGCCCTGTTGTTTAACTATATAGATCTGCATTCGACCCATAAGAGTGGAACGGGGTTGATAGTGAAAGCCTGGAAATAATGAACTTCCCATTTTACATAGCGCGCCGTTACCTCTTCTCGCGGAAGTCCCATAACATCATCAACATCATTTCGCTGATCTCGGCGATCGGGGTGATGATAGTGACCGCCGCCCTGGTGATCGTGCTTTCGGTGTTCAACGGCTTCGCCCGCCTCTCCGAATCCCTGTTCAACTCCTTCAACCCCGACATGACGATAACTCTCAAAAAAGGGAAAACCTTCGGGCCCGCCCAAATGGACATCCGCAGACTGAAACAAATAAAAGGAGTGAAATACGTCACCGAAGTGATCGAGGAAAATGCCATGATGAAATACCTCGACAAGCAATCCATTGTCACCCTTAAGGGCGTGAGCAGCGATTTTGAGAATATGTGTGGCATAGATACCATGATGGCTGCAGGGCATTTTATACTTGAACAGGGCGATATGAACTTCGCGGTGCTTGGTTACGGCGTTGCCGATTATCTCGGGGCCAACCTCAACGATTTCAAGAACCCCATCACGGTTTATGCCGCCCGCCGGGATGCCGATTTCTCCAATATGTTCGACAATGCCTTCAGCACGGCTTCCATTTTCCCCTCGGGGACCTTCTCGATACAATCCGATTTTGATGTGAAATATGCCATACTGCCCCTTCGCTTTATGAAACAGCTGCTGGGTTACAAGGACGAACTGACTTCCCTCGAGATCGGGCTCGACAAAAGGGCCGACCCTGCCCTGGTCCAGAAAGAGCTGCAGGCTGCCGCCGGGGATAAATTCAGGGTCAAGAACCGCTATGAGCAGCAGGAACTGATTTACAAGATATTCCGCACCGAAAAATGGGCCATAGTGATGATCCTGGCTTTTATACTGCTTATCGCCACATTCAACGTCATCGCTTCGATTTCGATGCTCATACTTGAAAAGAAAAAGGATATTGCGGTCCTTCAAAGCCTGGGGGCCGGTAAAACCCTCGTTCAGCGCATTTTCATGATTGAAGGCTTGCTGATATCGTTCTTCGGAGCCCTGGCCGGGCTGAGTCTTGGCGCAATCATCTGCTGGGCCCAGACCCGTTTCGGCCTTGTACGACTGGGCGGAATCGACAGCACTTTCGTGGTAAATACCTACCCTGTGCACATGATCCCCCAGGATTTTCTTATTATCTTTGTTATTGTGATGGGCATTGGTTTAATGGTGGGATGGTACCAGATTTATACCATCCGCAGGATTGATGCCACCATGATGCGGGCCGAATAGCCTTTGCCCTGGTATTGAACTTTTATATAAAGATAAACTATGCCTGCAAAATACTTTTTCAGGATAATCCTGCTCACGGGTTTTCTGTTGTTTGCCTCACTGCTCCAGGCGGGGAACATCATTACCAGGCAGGGGAATAATGCCGTTACTTACTCTTCGGTCCCTTTCAGTTCGCTCGATATTAAAATGGATCTGTGCAAGCTGGACTTAGGTGAGGTACAGACCAGGCTGGGACTGTTTACCGAACTTTTCACTGAAGGTTTTGGCGCCGGCAACATTGAGGGTGAACCAAAACTGCCGGTATATCATAAGCTCATACAGGTCCCCCTGGATGCAGGCTACGATATCAGCATCACTTACTCTCACTTCAGCGAGTTCAGGCTCAGCGATTACGGAGCCTTTCATGCCCTCATACCCGTGCAGGCCCCCCTGTCGAAACACATCAGCGATCCGGGCCAGGCCCCTTTTGTGATAAACCAGAGCAGCTACCGGCTGAATAAATTTACCGATGCCCCTCTTGTAAAGGTTTCCTATGTGGGCATCATGAGGGCCGTGGCCCTGGCAAGGCTCGACATTTCGGCTGTACAGTACAACCCGTTTACAGGGATCATCAGGGTGTATGACCGCATCGAGGCAAGGATTGCGTTCACTCATCCCAATATCCTGTCCACCAAAAAGCTTCTTGATAAATACTCCTCGCCCTGGTACCAGGCCTTGTACAGCAGGATGCCGAATTACACCAAATCGGCCGACTCTCTGATCACCTCTGGTCCTGCTACGTATGTTATCGTATCCGATTCTTCTTTTAAAAGCAGCCTTAAGAGGTTCATAAACTGGAAAACACGAAAAGGCTTTAAGGTCATTGCAGCCTATACCGACGATCCCTCGGTGGGAACTTCCACCTTATCCATTAAAACCTACCTGCAGGGTTTGTATAACAACCCTCCTCCGGGCTTTAATCCGCCAGGCTTCGTATTGTTTGTGGGCGATGTCGACAAGATCCCTGCCTGGAACACCGGGGGCCATCCCAGCGATATGTATTACTGCGATTACACTAACGACAACATTCCCGAGCTCACCTACGGAAGGTTTGCAGCCCAGGATACCATCCAGCTGAACGCATATATTGATAAAACCCTGGAGTATGAGCAATACACCATGCCTTCGGATGATTTCCTCGGGGAAGCCGTGATGGTGGCGGGAGCCGATCCAAACTACGGCCCTCTTTACGGGGATGGTCAGATCAATTACGGAACAAACAACTATTTCAACACGGCCCATGGCATTTTATCCCACACCTACCTTCAGCCCGAGTTGGTACCGGGCTCTTACGCCCCTGCCATCCACACCAATGTTTCAGACGGGGTGGCTTATGCAAATTATACCGCCCATGGCAGCGAAAACGGTTGGGCCAATCCTTCGTTCGGGATTTCCGACATCCAACTGCTGCAGAATGCCCATAAATACTGCCTTATGGTTGGGAATTGCTGCAAGACAGCCAATTTCAGCGTCGATTGTTTTGCAAAGGAAATAAGCCGGGCTGCAAACAAGGGAGCCCTGGGTTATATAGGTTGTTCCGATTATTCATACTGGGATGAAGATTACTGGTGGGCCTGCGGGTTCAAGGCGGTTAGCACGAACCCGGCTTATGACTCAGCCCACTTAGGATCTTACGATAAAACCTTTCATGACCATGGTGAACCTTTAAAGGATTACTTTGTAACCATGGGCCAGATGGTGCAGGCCGGCGACTATGCAGTGGAAGAATCCGGTTCATCCATAAAATTATATTACTGGGAGACTTATTGCCTTATGGGAGATCCTTCGGTTTGCGTTTATTATTCAGTTCCCCCGGCAATCCAGGCCGGCTTCCCGAACATGGTTCCTGAAAATACAACAAGTTTGAGCGTTTCAACAGAGCCCCTGGCTTATGTTGCCCTGTCGCTTAACGACAGCACCCTTCTCGATGCCCGCTCAGTGGACTCCTCAGGCATAGCCGTGTTGAATTTCAATGCCGTGCCCTCGTCCTGTTATGCCCGCCTGATCATCACCAGGCAAAACCGCAGGCCTTTGACCGACAGTGTTTACTTTCACACCCCGGCTGTGGGGATAAGCAATTCGGGCCCGGGAAGTCCTCTTGCAGTTTACCCCAATCCATCCGCCGGGAAGTTCAGCATCGATCTGAATAATACCATGGGAATGGCCCTGGTGAGCTTATACGATATCCACGGGAAACTCGTAATTTCATTAAATCAGCAAACACCAGGTATCATCACTGTTGATGGCAGCAAACTGGAAGCAGGAGTTTACTCCTGCAGGATACAGTCGGCCGCCCGCACCGAGACCAGGAAAGTGGTCCTCTGTAAATAAGCTTAAGGCTTCAGGCCCTGCATCCTGCTTTTTTTGGCCGATATAATAACTTTCACCTTGTTCACTCCGACGACCTGGCCCTTGGGGGTTGCTGATGGGTCAAGTACTGCAGTGATCAGCGAAAGCTGGGTAGAATCATGTATTACACCCGATATTTTGGCAGTTTTGGAAAAGGAATAGGTCCTCGTGGTATCCACGCTTGAGGTTAGCTGTTCACCGTAATTCCCATTCATCGATCCTATGAAAGTTTCATTAAAATAATATGGGTTGATATCGGGAGTTGGACCTGCGGCAGTGTCCTTGTTGGCCTGTATCCCAACGATGCTGTCTTCGACAATGTAAAGGCAGATGTTTGCCCCGGCAGTAAGCTTTTGTTTGAACCAGGTTGTGACGGTAGCCGTGAACTCGTGATTGTCGTCATTGTATGTAGCAGTTGCTTTTATTTTCGCCACTACCGGCTTTTTCATCTGGGTTTCTACTGCTGCCGCCCATTGATCGCCACTCACAGGGAAAGCCGAGCCGAAGGTCGCACGGTCAATCAAACCCATGGGCACATAAGGAATGGCAAAATCGGTGATCCACTGGTTGCCTTCGGGAGTCCTCAGGTCAAGAGAGTATTTTACATCAGGGTCGGCCAGGTATGTGCCATGCACTTCCATAAGGATCAGCTTGCCCTTGTAATAATCCACCAGCTTCCTGGCTTTCTGGGATGCAAGGGGGCAGTTGATGCACTTATGCCCGGTAAATTCTTCGAGCAGCACATAGGGTTTGCCGGTACTGTCGAATTCGTTTTTAATGGTCGCATAAGGGGCGCTCAGCTTATCACAGGAGGTCATCATCCAGCCGGCGATTAATATAAGAGGGATTAAAACTCTGAATATTTTCATGTCTCTTCTGATTATCATTCAATTAAAAACTGGAAGTGAGTGTCAGGGTAAACCCGCTTGACTGAGGCACAAAACGGCAAACGCCTCCCACGCATACGATCCCCTCGCGCTGGCGGCCGTAGGCAATCTGGATGCGGGTTGTATTGTACACAAAGCCTGCGGCCACGTTGTAATAATGAAGCTGCTTGCTGGCATCTGAATTACCGTAATTCCACTGGTCCTGCAATGAGAAGAACCATTTTGGTGAGATCGTGACTTCCATCAGGCCTGCCGCCCAGTTCCGGTTATCCTGCATGGTCCATAGTCCCTGGACTTCCCAGCGAAGCGATAACTTCTTGTTCACATTATATGTTAAATCGGCAATACCGATCTGAGAATAAATGATGGGATCGTCGGGATGACCCTGTACCACTGCTTTATTGTACGTCTGGTAGAGGTAATCGAAAATACCCTTCACCTGTTTCCCGAATTTCTTGCTGATCTCAACCTGGGTTTCCTGCCAGTAAACCTGGTTCCCGACCGAATAGAACTTTGTATTATATCCCAAAGTCCCGGTCTGGCCTACAGGAGTGGTATCATTGATAGGGGTTTCGCGTATGGAATTAACCTGTGAAAAATCCACGGCTATCGAAAGCCCGGTCTTACCTCCAAGTTTTGTATTCTTGGGGATGGAATACAATATGCCTGCAGCAAGCCCTACTTCACCGGTCGTTTGTGTTGCATACGGGTACATGGATGAAAGGGCGTAGGTATGCTCCTTGTTGATAGCGGGGAGGTAATTGATGTCAAGCCCGTTAATGGTATAGCTCCTGTTCGATTTATAACTGAAGTTGTCGATCCATTTCGATTTGATTTCCACACCGAGATTCTTCTTTGAATAGGAAAGGTCAAGGAGGATGGCATCGCCGGGTTTGTAAATGTAAAGGTTCATCTGCGAAGGGTCGTTGATCTTGTGCGCGTATTCCGTATAAAAATTAACCCCGGCATAGTTCAGGTTCAGCCTTCCCCCGTAACAGGCTACATTTTCTGGAAGAGTCAGGGAATAAATCTTATCTCCGATTGGGTAAGTCATGGTTTTACCGGCCTGGTAGTCGCTTACATAACTTCCACCCAGCGTGATCTTGAATTTTGCATTAGCCAATGCATTAAAAATATCATTCAGGTTGAAATCAGCATCAATGCCTTTAACGATACCCCTGTTGTTGTTCTGGTAAGGGATCCAGAATATTCTCTGGAAACCCCAGACCCCGGTAATGGTGATCCCCTTTGAAGGCATGAATTTAACCCTGAGTCCTCTCATCGAATTATCATACCCCAGGGTCCAGTCCTGGTAAGTCCTGAAGGTCATTCCCTGGCCGAATTGCTCGTAAAAATTACCGGCTGTGACTTCCAGGAGGTCGTTCTTGTATTTGGCATACCAGTATGGAACTCCCGCTCCCTGGTAATTCGGGTCATAACCCAGCAGGGGAGGGAGGTAGGCTTCAAACCGCATGCCTGCGGTGATGTTTTTGTATTCATAATTAAATTCAGTGAAGCCGTTCATGCGTATGGGTTGCCCGTTCAGCGACTGGCTTGTGATCCCCATGGCCGCATCAGTCTGGTATAATGCGGCATCGGCCTGGAAAGATCCGGTGATCTGGGCATTCTTCAGGAAATCCTGTGCCTGCAAACGGCCCGGCAGCATCCCGATAAATACAATTCCAATACAAAGCAGGATAACTTTTTTCAATGATTGAAGATTTTAATTAGAACTGATTACTTGATTTCTTCTCCTTTTGCAAGTTTCCTTAGAACTTCGATGATCTCATTCTCATTCCCTTCGGCATAGGTGGTATGGGTCCATACGATCTGGCCTTTGCCGTTAAGGATAAAGGTTTGCGGTATCGGGCCTACGCCCATGGCACGCTTCAGGTCTGAGTTCTGGTCGATAAGGATGGTATAATTCCACCCTTTGCCGTCAACGAATGGTTTTACCTGCGACATGGACCTGGCATCGTCAACCGAAACTGCATAAAGCTTAACCCCTGTTTCCTTTACCCAGTCGTCGTAAACATCGGAGATGGCGCTCAATTCGCGAACGCAGGGTTTGCACCAGGTTGCCCAGAAATCGATAATAATTGGTTTCCCGTCATTCTCAATCTTGGTGGTACTGAACACGTTCCCGTAAATATCCTTGATGTTGACATCGGGGACGGTCTTACGTTTTGCTGATGCATCCTCGCTCTGGGCGAAGCTCAGGATAAAGGCTGATAAAAAGATAAGGAGCAGGCTTGTTTTTTTCATGAGGTGTTGTGATTAAATTAACATGATGCAAAAATACGATTTATATCATACATTGTAGACTTCAAGAATTTTGCAGTCGGGGCGCGGGAAAAGAGTGATCTTGTCAAGGATTGCAGGGATCAGCAAGACTTCCCCGGCAGAGATGCTTTCTTTTCCTGATCCGACTGACAGTTCAGCATTGCCCCCTGTACAGATATAAATAATGCAGGAATCCAGTTCGGAATAATCCTTGGCAATAGGAAGGTTGAAGTCGAGGATATTGGTATGGAAATAAGGGCTCTCAACCAGGTTCACGCTATGGTTTTTAATCCTGGTATATTCGCTGCGGTACGAGAGGGGGACATTGAAATCAATCGCATCCAGGGCGAGGGCGGTATGCAGCTCCCTTGAATTTCCCTGTTCGTCAAGCCTGTCCCAGTCGTAAATGCGGTAGGTCGTATCGGAAGTCTGCTGTATCTCGGTCAGGAGGATACCGGGCCCTAGCGCATGTACCCTGCCTGCGGGCATGTAAAAGACATCGCCTTTTTTAACCGGTTCATAATTCAGGATATTTTTCAGGGTTTTCTCCTTCAGGTTCTTCATGTAGAACTCCCTGCTGATCTTGCGGTTGAATCCCGAAATCAGTTCGGCTCCATCCTTTGCATCCAACACATACCACATTTCGGTCTTGCCGCCCTCAAGTTTTCGCCTGGCTGCAAGGGCATCATCAGGATGCACCTGCACCGAGAGCCAGTCATTGGCATCAAGGAACTTGATAAGGACCGGGAACTGCTCCTTATTCCTGGTAAACGCCTTCTCCCCCACCAGCTCATCCATATAAACTTCCAGGAGTTCGTTCAGTTCGTTGCCCTTCAGAAACCCGTTGCTTACTTTGGTCTGTGAACCGGGCACTCCCGACAGCATCCAGGCCTCGCCTATATCCTTTCCGGGAGCAAAATCAAACCCTAAGGAAGATTTCATCTTTTGCCCGCCCCAAATTTTCTCACGGAACAAGGGCTTGAATTTCAATGGGTACAATGTATTCATAAAAAATGTATTAGGATGAGCCGAGAGGTCGAAACTTCTTGTAACTTTGAATCCTGCCTGCAGGCAAAATTACTATTTTCGGGTAATATGAAGGACTTTATCGAACATGCGTATGCTTTGTATTGGAATTACAGGAACCATCGGAGCCGGTAAGGGTACGGTGGTTGAATATCTTGAGAAATCACGGGGTTTCAGGCATTATTCCGTTCGGGGCTTCCTTCTGGAGTATATCAGGCAGGAGGGCATGCCCGAGAACCGCGACAGCATGTTTTTGCTCGGGAACCGCCTGAGAACGGAATTCGGGGCCTCCTATATCGTGGATTACTTATATGATATGGCGATGGACAGTGATGATAACTGCATCATCGAGAGTATCCGCACCCCGGGCGAAGCAACGTCATTGCGCTCCAGGGGTAATTTTTACCTCCTGGCCGTAGATGCAGATCCAGGGCTGAGGTATAAAAGGATACGGCTGAGAAAATCAGAGACCGATACAGTTTCTTTTGCTACTTTCACCGAAAATGAAGAAAGGGAAATGACATCCGCAGATCCTGACTGTCAGAATATCAGGGAATGTATCCGTATGGCTGATTTCGTAATGAGCAATAACGGCAGCAGGGAGGAATTGTATGAACAGCTGGAAACTATTTTAATAAAGATCCTAAATGGAAGAACAAGCATATAAGAGACCCTCCTGGGACGAGTATTTCATGGAAATTGCCAATACGGTGGCTACCCGTGCCACCTGTGACAGGGGCAGAAGCGGGTGCGTGATCGCCCGCAACAAACAGATACTGGTGACCGGCTATGTTGGTAGTCCGCGAGGCTTGCAGCATTGCGACGAGATCGGCCACCTGATGAAAAAAGTATACCATGAGGACGGCCGTATTACGCAGCATTGCATGCGCACCGTGCATGCCGAACAGAATGCCATATGCCAGGCCGCAAGGCTGGGGATCCCCCTGCAGGGAGCAACTATCTACTGCCGAATGACACCCTGCCGCACCTGCGCCATGCTCATCATCAACTGCGGCATCGAGCGGGTGGTCTGCGAAAGGAAGTACCACGACAGCCAGGAGAGCGAAACTATGTTCCTGCAATCAGGGGTAAGCCTCGAATATGTGTATAACGAAGTACAGGAGTATAAAGACCAGCAGGGCTGATGAAAGTAAACCTGTACGAAACACAAGGAGAACTTAGTTAAATGCACCCAGAGCACGGATTGTCCAGGTCCCAGTTTGAAGCCTTGTTCCGCAGCGAATATAAGGGCATGCTGTATTTTGCCATCCGCTATGTAAAAGAAGAAGAAGCTGCCAAGGAGATCGTGCAGGAAGCTTTTATCAACCTTTGGGAGAAGAGGGAATCCATAGATCCGTTAAGGGAAGTGAAATCCTATCTTTCGGCTTCGGTAAGGAACCGCTGTCTAAACCATCTCCGCGACAACAAACGGTTTAACGGCAAACTGCTCAGCCTGGGAGGCCTGCTGCCCATGCCCAGCAACGACGAACACAACCAGATGGAATTCAGGGAGTTAAGTCTGCAGATAAAGCATGCTATTGATGAACTTCCCGAAAAATGCAGGGAGGTGTTCAGGCTGAACCGTTTCGAACAGATGAAATACCAGCAGATTGCCGACCACCTGCAGATTTCAATAAAAACCGTGGAGACACAAATGTCGAAAGCTCTCGCCCATATGAGGAGCAGGATAAAACAAACCTGAAATTTATTTATAATGAGGTATAAGGGTAAAGCCCGCTTAAGGTGTATAATTATTGATCATGAAAAAAGATTCCGCATATTTTGAAGAGCTCACGGCCAGGTATTTCAGCGGGGAAGCAAGCCCTGCCGAGATTTCCGAACTTTCGGCCTGGGTTGCCGTGAGCGACGAAAATAAAACGGTCTTCAGGGAGTCGCAGTACGCCTGGATGGCCGTTGAAGAGTCACGCGTGGTTGATGCAGTGGATCTTGATGAGGAATGGGCTTCGTTTGAAAAACAGCTTGGAATCCATGAGAAGAGTAGTGATGTTCTACTTCATAATTCAAAATTCGTTAATCAATATTCAATATTCAAATCCCCCCCATCTTCAAACCATCTCAGCATTTCCCGTTTTCTTCTACGGCTCGCAGCCGTAATGCTTATTTTGGCCAGCCCTGCATACCTTCTTTACCGTTACCTCCACCAGCCTGCCATCAAAGAACTTGCAGCCATTACCCACCGCATCGACACCCTTCTCCCCGATGGTTCCAGGGTTACCCTGAATACCGGGGCAAAAATCAAATATCCCGAAAAGTTCAAAGGAAAGAAAAGGGCAGTAAGCCTTGAAGGCGAAGCTTACTTTGATGTGGCCCATAACGCTTCCCAACCTTTCATCATCGCTGCGGGAGGGATCAGGGTTGAAGTGAAAGGCACCTCGTTTTACATCAACACACGTTCATGGAACGGTGATTTTGAGCTGGTGCTGACGACCGGCAAAGTCGAACTTTACCTTGAAAACGATTCAGGCCCGGCCCGGGTGCTGAACCCCGGTGAAAAAGCTGTAATCCACGGGAACCAAATCATCATCAGCCCTAACGGGGATGCCAATTACATGGCCTGGAAAACACTCAGGATCTCGTTCAGCAACGAACCCCTCAATTCTGTTGTTGCCACTTTAAGCAAGGTCTACCAATCCAGTGTTTGTCTTGGCAATCCAGCCCTTGCCCAATGCCGGCTCACCGCAACTTTCGATAATCAATCCCTTGAATCTGTACTAAACGTAATTAAAGCTACGTTGGATGTAGATATCAGGAATTCCGGATCTTTGGTGGAAATATCCGGTAAAGGATGCAGATAAAACGAAGCAGCAGTATTGTGTCAAAAGCCAGGTCTCTTCTTGTGATCGGGACTCTGCTGCTCATTTTATTCCCTGCATCCCCACTCAATGCCCAGTTACTGGACAAGCTCATCAGCATACATATAAAAAACCAGCCGCTCAGCACTGCCCTTACCGGTATCTCCGATGAAGGGAATATCAATTTCTCCTACAATCCCCAGAACATACCCCGTGATAAAACCGTAAGTATCAGCTGCAGCAATAAACCTTTGAGGGAAGTCCTGGATATTATCCTCAAACCCTTGGGCATCACTTATTTTGAACTTGAGAACCAGGTGGTGCTCAGGATGCCTGCCCCGGGTCCCCGGCCCCGGCAGGATGAAGCGGCCAGGCCCCCCAGGCATTTTACCATCAGCGGGTTTATCAGGGAAAAAAGCAGCGGCGAGGTGCTCATAGGCGCGAATGTCTTTGCCAGGGGCACGAACTTCGGAACGAGTTCAAACGCCTACGGGTTCTACTCTCTTACCCTGCCCGAAGGCCGGTATGTGCTGGATTATTCCTTTCTTGGCTTCGGGGAGATCCAGGATGAGACCGATGTGAATTCCGATCAGCGTATCAGCAAGGAGATGGAGGAAGTCAAACTCGATATGAAAGAAGTAGTGGTAAAGCCCGGGGAGAAGGGCTCCGACATCAGGCGAAGCCAGTTAAGTGATTTTAATTTTTCAAATAAAACCCTGTCCAGCCTGCCTGGTTTTGCAGGGACTCCCGATATCCTTAAAGCCCTGCAGGCGGTTCCTGGCGTCCATTCCTATGGCGACGGCTCTTCCCTGTTTTATGTTCGGGGAGGGAACAGCGACCAGAATCTCCTTCTCCTCGATGAAGCGCCAATTTACAATGCATCGCATCTCTTCGGATTTTTTTCGGCCCTTTCGCCCGATGCCGTCAACGACATCCAGGTTTACAAAGGGGATTTCCCGCCGGGCTACGGGGGCAGGCTCAGCTCGGTGGTGGATGTTAAAGCCAGGGAGGGGAATATGAAACGTTTTGGCTTCAGCGGAAACCTGGGTCCTTATGCTTCAAACATCTCCGTCGAAGGACCGATCTGGAAAGACCATGCATCATTTTTCGTTTCGGGCCGGCTTTCAACCCTCAACTGGCTGAATTATTTCCTGAACAACCAGCCCGGTTTCAACATACTGTTCTATGACCTCAATGCCAAGCTTAACCTGATTGCCAACGACAACAACAGGTTCTACCTCACTTTTTATACAGGCCGTGACGACTTTTCAAGGCTCAATGCATCGGCTTACCGCATATACGGGATCAGCTGGAACAATATCCTCGGGACAGCCCGCTGGAACCATGTTTTTAACGAGAAGCTGTTTTCAAACACCACCCTTAACTACAGCCGTTACGATTATTACCTCTATACCACCGAAAGCCGCAAAGGCTTCTGGACTTCATCCATTGCGAACCTTACGTTCAAATCGGATTATACCTGGTTCATTAATTCGGCCAATACGGTAAAGGCGGGCCTGGAGATTACCAACTACCATTCAAACCCCGGGAATATCAAAACGGACCCGGATGCCGCTTCCACAGGCCAGCTGCCGGCAGTCTCAAAATACCAGTGCATGGAATATGACCTATACCTGGGCAACGAGCAGAAACTCGGAACCCAAATCATCCTGAAATATGGCCTGCGCCTTCCTCTATGGCAGGATTTCGGGTCCTCCACGGTTTACTTCTTCGATGCCAACTACCAGCTCATCGATTCGGCCTCGTACAATAAAAATATTTCTTACTTCAACTACTTAAGCCCTGAACCCAGGCTGAGCGTCACCTATAATCCCGGCAGCAGCACCTCCCTTAAATTCAGTTACAGCAGGAACACCCAGTTCCTCCAGCAGCTTTCGAATTCTACAGGCCCGTTTACCTCCCTTGAAGTATGGGCTCCCAGCGGGCCTAACATCCCCGCCCAGAAAGCCGACCAGTGGGCCCTGGGCTGTTATCAGAAATTTTCACACGACCGCCTGCTTGCAAGCGCCGAAGTTTTTTATAAAGCCTACCTTGACCACCTGGATTATAAAGACCATGCCAACCTGCTGTACAATCCCCTGATCGAAGGCGAACTTCGTTTTGGCAAGGCCTGGGCCTACGGAATTGAGATGATGCTCAGGAAACCCGATGGCAGGCTTACAGGCTGGATCTCCTATACCTGGTCAAAGTCGCTTGTGCAGACCGATGGGGTGAACAACTCTGAAACCTATCCCTCGAATTTTGACAGCCCGAACGATGTGTGCATCAACGTATCCTACGACAACCACCGGCACTGGGCTTTTTCGGCAGTGTGGTATTACCGTACAGGCAGCCCGGTAACCACGCCTATAGGGTTTTATTACAATACCGGCTATTCAGTCCCGGTTTACGGCTCAAGGAACAACAGCCGACTGCCCGATTACCACCGCCTCGACCTCTCGGTAACCTACCGCATCAGCAATCCCGGGAAACGTTTTCAGCAAAACATCATCCTCACATTATATAATGCATACGGTCGCTACAACCCTTTTTCTCTGAGTTTCAACCGTACCATCGACAGCAACGGCAATCTCGTGGTTCCTGCAAACACACAGGCTGGCTACCAGCTTGTTCCCACCACCCTCTCGGTGGCAGGGATCATCCCATCAGTAAACTATCAATTCAAATTCTGATGAAGAGGTTCTTTACATATGTTGTTTTTTGTATGCTGATGGCATCCTGCGTGAAGCAGGTGAACTGGGATGTTCCGGGCGGAGCATCGAACCTGGTCGCGGTGGACGGCATACTTACCAATGAACGGACCACCCAGACGATAGTGATCAACCACCCGGTGAACAAGCTGAACGACACCGCCCTCCCTGTGAGCGGGGCCACGGTGATCATCCATACCTCCGATTCAACCTGGAGCCTCACCGAAAACCCATCGGGGAGCGGGAAGTATCAAACCCCTTCGACCTTTATGGCTTTGATGAACAAAACCTACACCCTGAATATCTATAGCGGGAGTTCGGTGTATTCGGCCAAAGCCTCGATGGTGGCAGGCATGACGTTCACCCAGCTCACCTACGCACAAAACGATAAGGATACTTTATTCCATATTGATTTTGTTGCCAGCGCTTTCAGCAGCACCCAGCCCACCATGTGGGAAGTGCTTCTCAACTGGAGCAAGGTCCCGGCTTACCTTCATGCCGATTCATCCAAATGTAAAGCAAGGCTGCTGTTCTATACCCTGCCGACCCTGGATGTGAGTGAAATTTTCGCACCGGTGGTGGAACAGGTCTCATTTCCCGCGGGAACCATGATTACCGAACGAAGGTATTCGCTTGCGCCCCCTCATGCCGAATTTATCAGGGAGATGCTTCTCGAAACCAGCTGGCAGGGGGGATTGTTCCCGACTTCGGCAGCCAATGTTTCCACGAACCTGAGTTCAGGCGCTGTGGGATTTTTCGGGGTTTGTGCGGTAAATCAATTATCGCTGGTTGTGAAGTAAAGGGCCTCTCTGAAACGCCGGTATGGCAACCGGATTTTACGCCCGCTAAAAAAAATTCAGCATCTCTTCATTTTTTTTCATTTCCGCCTCAGGGTACAAACCACCGCCCGTGTATAATTAGAAAACAAGCGAAATTAATCTCAAACCACAGAAAATGAAAACGACAAAAATTTTCAAACTCAGCCTCGGTCTTGCAGTCCTTATCGTTTTTGGGCTTACATCCTGCCAGAAGGATAAGACCACCTCGGCCAGCAGCACCGATAACAACACCGCTTCCATTCAGAACCTTGCTAATGACGACAACCAGGCCACTGCAGCCTCTGATGAGGCTCTTAACGATATCAACGTTGTGCTTGCAGGCGCCAGCGGGCTTAAATCAAGCCTGGTCCTTCCCTGCCATGCAACAATCGATTCCACGGCCATAGCAAACGATACCATGACCTATTATGTAACCTATAACGGGACCAACTGCCGGGGGAACCTCAGCCGTACAGGCCAGGTCGAAATCAGCAAGCATATCGGTACCAGGTGGGGGCAGGTTGGGGCAACCATAACCTATAAATACATCGGTTTCCATGTAACCCATGTGAAATCAGGTAAATCCATCACCCTCAACGGCCGCAAGACCTATATTAACGTTACCGGCGGCCTCATCTTTATGATCCCCCAGCTTGTCAGCTCGGTAACCCATAAAGACTCAGGTTACATGAATGTGACCTTTGATGACAACACCACGAAATTCTGGAATGTCCGCCGCCAGATCACCTATACGAAAGTCAACGGCAGCTTCGTGATGACGATCGACGGTTTCGGCTCAACCGACGGTTACAACAACCTGGTTCTTTGGGGACTTAACAGGAACGGCGAACAGTTCTACACCCAGATCCTTCAGTCGGTGATACACAGGGAGGTTTGTTCCTATGATCCCTGCTCAGGCCAGAAAAAAATGACAATCCCTTCACAGAATAAAGGCGCCACACTCACTTTCGGTTACGACAGCAACGACCAGCCCATTTCGGGCGATGCATGCCCAAGCAAATACAAGGTCGACTGGTACAAAGGGAGCAACAGCGGAACTATCTATCTTTTCCTACCCTAATACTATAATTTCTGATTCGATAAAGCCGGGCCGTGATGCGGTCCGGTTTTTTTTATGCTAATAGATCAGGACTTCAGCTGCACTACCGGCCGAAACCTTTCCCCTGAACATGGCATTGGTGCTGAATGGCATGGCAACGTTCCCGTCCTTATCAACTGCAATAAGCCCGCCATCACCCCCTTTGGCTTTGAGGATGTCGAAAATCACAAAATGTGCGGCTTCCTCCAGCGGCCTGCTGGCATATAACATCTGGACAGCTACAGTGTAAGCGGCGCAGTTCCTCATGAAATACTCACCATAGCCTGTGCATGAAACAGCGCAGGAGTTGTTGTCGGCCCAGGTCCCGGCGCCTATGATCGGGCTGTCGCCCACCCTTCCCCTCATCTTCATCATCATTCCCCCGGTGGAAGTCCCGGCGGCCAGGTTGCCGTATGAATCAAGAGCGACACAACCAACAGTACCTTTCTTTTCTTTTTCTGCGGATGGAGGAGCGGGTTGCCCTGTACGGGTTTTCTGCTTTTCAGCTTTCCAGGCTTCCAGCCGCTCGGGCGTTATAAAATACGAGGGATCTGCGATCTGCAGACCCTGGGCTTTGGCAAAGGCATCAGCCCCCGGGCCGATCAGCATCACATGCTGGGTTTTATCCATCACTGCCCTGGCCGCGGTAATCGGGTTCTTAACGATGGTAACTCCGGCGACAGCTCCTGCCTTCCCTGTTTTTCCATCCATAATGGATGCATCCAGTTCGGCTTTGCCATCCTCATCGAGCACAGCCCCCTTACCGGCATTGAACAAGGGGCAATCCTCCATAAACCTGATCACTGCTTCCACGGCATCCACACTGCTGCCCCCGGCCGAAAGAATACGGCTGCCTATTTGTAAAGCCCTGGTAATGGAATCGGTATACTGCTTTTCCTTCTCAGGTTTCATACTTCCCCTTTCGGGTCCGCCGGCACCACCATGGATGGCAAGAACCCAGCGTTTGCCTCCATCAAGTCCAACCGCAGCCACCGCATTTAAGTCCTGGGCCGAAAGCAATCCGCCAGAAAGGAAAAAAGAAAGGAAAAAAACGATTTTCATGGTTTTCATGTGATCTGTTTTATAAAATGTTTTTAAGCAAATGTGTAAAGTTTATTAAACCGCTGATTTGTAAAACGGTCAGGATGATGGACAAAATAATGACTGCCCTGATGAAACCCGCTCCTTTTTTAACGGCGAAATACGAGGCGATGAGAGCCCCCACCACGCTGCCAACCGAAAGAAGGAGTCCGTACATATAATGTACCTGCCCATTGATCATGAATACGGCCAGTGCGAAGATGGCATAAAAGAAAACGATGAGGTTCTTTACGGCATTGGCTTTTACAAGATCATAACCGGTTCCGAGGACAAGCGCCATAAGCAGGAAATAGCCAACCCCGACCTGGATGAAACCTCCGTAAAAACCTACAGCGAAAAAGATGGCAAACTGCCACCACCTGAGTTTTTTTTGCAATAAGGCGGGGTTTTCCTTAAGCCAGCGGTCGGGTTTATAGAAAAGGAAAAAAGCCATGAGAATCATAGCCAGGATCATGGCTTTTTCTATTACTTTTTCGTGTACATCGATGGCAAGGTATGCTCCCATCACTGAACCTATGGTTGCCGGGATACCAAGCCATACAGGCCTGAAGTTGGTGAACATCTTCTGTTTTGTGAAGCTTCCCACCGACGAAAGGGTCTGGAAAAATATGCTGATGCGGTTGGTCCCGTTGGCGATCCCGGCAGGAAGGCCCAGGATGATGAGCAGCGAAAGGCTGATCACCGATCCTCCTCCCGACAGGGTGTTGATGAACCCGACAAAAATGCCGGCGACGATGATTACGATGATTCCGGTGATGGTCATAAGGATGGGTCTTTGGATCCTGTATCCTGCATCCTGCATCCTGCATCCGGGTGCCGCAACCGGCTGTGTTTTCTCGAATACATCACGTAAATGATCATTCCAATGGCAAGCCATACCAGGAATCTCATCCAGTTGGTGAAGCCGAGGTGGACCATGAGAAAAAGGCTTGAAAGCAGCCCCAGGACAGGGATCAGAGAAAGTTTTTTCATGATGCTCATCACGGTCAGGACCAGGGCGGCGATGATAAAAATGAACAAGGGCCAATCATCCCGGTCAAAGTCCAGGGTGATGAGGCGGCTTAGGGCGGTGAGCTCAGGCGGTTTCCAGAAATACAGCAGTATCGCGATCCCGGCCCATACCAGGGGCAGGCCGTAACGGGAGTTGATATAGGGCACATGGAAGCCTTTGGCCGTGATGTCGGCTTGTTTTGTTGATGGGGGATGCGGGATGCGGGATGTGGGAGAACCTGTATCCTGCATCCTGTATCTTGCATCAGAGCTATCAGGTGCATCACCTGTATACCGAACTTCACGGGCAAAACGTTCATCACGATCTCTTCGTCCATACGGGTTCAGAATGAGCACTCCCCCGCTCACAAGCACAAACGCGAACAATGTGCCTATGCTGGTCAGATCCGTGACTTCGGTGAAATTCATGAACAGTGAGGGGATTGCTACAAGAAGCCCGGCGACGACCGTTGAAAAGGAAGGGGTGCGGAAGCGGGGATGAATCCTCGAAAAAGCCTTTGGCAACAGCCTGTCGCGGCTCATGCTCATCCATATGCGGGGCTGGCCTACCTGGAAGACCAGGATCACGCTGGCCATGGCAATTACTGCAGCCAGTGAAACAAAGCCTGCAAAACGCGTCATATGGAGGCGTTCGAACACATAGGCCAGGGGATCGCCAATGGCCAGTTCCGAATAGTTTACCATTCCCGTAAGCACAAGGCTGATCATAACATAGAGCAGGGTTGTAATGATAAGGGAGTAAATGATCGCTCTTGGAAGGTCCCGCCTTGTATTCCTGCATTCTTCGGCGGTGGTTGAGATGGCATCGAAACCGATATAGGCAAAGAACACGCCCGATACTCCTTTCAGCACACCGCTGAGGCCGTGGGGTGCAAAGGGGGTCCAGTTGACGGGTTTGATATAAAAAGATCCTACGGTAATGACCAGCAGCAAAACCGCTACTTTCAGGATCACCATGGCGTTGCCGACCATCTTGGTTTCATAGATGCCGATATAGACCAGGACTGAGATCAGGGCAACTATAGAGAAAGCGGGAATATTTACAATAAAGTGCACCCCTCCTATTACGGGTGAACTGGTCCAGGCCAGGTAGCATTTCTGGACAGCCGGTGCCAGATGGGCCAGGCTGCTTCCGTGGGCAATGGAGGCAGCTCCTTCATAATAGCCCCTCAAGGCCGTTACGTAATCGGTCGAAAGATACCCCGGGATATGCAGGCCCATTCCATCCATAAGCCCGGTAAAATAATCGGACCAGGATATCGCCACCGCGATATTCCCTATAGCATATTCAATGATGAGGTCCCAGCCTATGATCCATGCGAAAAGCTCGCCAAAGCTGGCATAGGCATAAGTGTAAGCGCTTCCGCTCAGGGGGATCACCGAGGCGAATTCGGCATAACATAAGGCTGAAAAACCGCAGGCTACCGCGGTGAAAACAAACAGCAAAGCGACGGCAGGACCGCCTGAAGCTGCAGCGCTTCCAATGGTGGCGAAGATACCTGAGCCCACGATTGCTGCGATACCCAGGGCGGTTAGGTCGAATACCGTGAGACTGCGCCTGAGTCCCCCCGATTCCCGCTCATACCCGGCTGCATCGCTGAGGATCAAGCTTATAGGCTTCTTCCTGAAAAGGTCTGAAAATGACAAAGTAATTTTTGGATAAAAGTAGAAAGATTTTCTTTCGCCAGAATACCGCAGGTATAGTTTCCTTCGGCCAGCGGATCAAATTTTGTACCTTTGCAACTCTAAAGCTAACCCATGAAGATAGCAGTATTTGGCGCAAGCGGAAGGACCGGGCTTATGCTTACATTCCAGGCCCTTAACCAGGGTCATGAAGTAACAGCCTTCACACGCAGTCCGCATAAAGTCTCCATAACCCATAAAAATATTCGGATCATACAGGGGGAGCTTGACGATTATGAGAAGATCAAAGAGGCTGTGAATACGCAGGACGTGGTTATGTGCAACCTGGGGATCGACAAAAACAAGCCATCTTCAATGCTGTCAGATGCCACCAGGCTGATCCTGAAGGCAATGGAGGAATGTAACGTTAAAAGGTTCATCTGCATGTCATCAGCCGGTGTACTGGGCAACGACGCCGGGTTCTGGTTTGGAAAGATCATCATGCCTTTGTTCCTGAAACATGTGTTCGCCGATAAAAAACGCCAGATAGAGGTTATAAGGCAAAGCAGGGCTGAATGGGTTATTGTTCGCCCGGTAGGGCTTACCGATTCGCCAAAGACCGGCAGGTATAAGATCAGCGAAGGGATCCCCACTTCAAGGACCATCCCCCGGGCCGATGTTGCAGACTTCATGCTTAAGCTGATGACCGAAAAGAAATACGATTTTACAATACCGGCGATTTCCAGTACTTAATTTTTACATTATGGACCTGAAATTCAGAAATCACTTCCTTAATCAATGGGCAAAATATTTCGGTAATGCCGAACTTCCCATTACCTTTTTCTACACCGAAGACCCCGGCCAGGTTGCCAAAGCGGCAATTCCCAAAGGATGGAGCTGCATAGTAAGCGAACTTGCCTTGGTTAGGAACGGCAGATCCCTGGCCTGGAACGTTAACTCGCTTTCCTGTGGAGGCTCTCAAAGGTATTTTGGGTATAACGAAAAGATGCGCCCGAATTTCGAGTATTTCCTTTCGTATGGCATTGAGGATAAAATGGAAGGCGAAAGGTATATACGCACCCCCGAAATGGTGAAGGAGATGATGGGGAATATGCGTTGCATCCCTGCAAAAGGGAAATACATAGTCTTCAAGCGTTTTGATAATCTCACCCCCGAAGACGAGCCCGTCGCCGTAATTTTCTTTGCTACCCAGGATGTGCTTTCGGGATTGTTTACCCTGGCAAATTTCGACCAGGCCGACGGGCTTGGGGTAACTGCACCTTTCGGTTCAGGCTGTTCTTCCATAGTCCATCATCCGTATTTTGAAAATGAAAAGGAAAATCCCAGGGCGGTACTGGGTATGTTTGACGTATCGGCCAGGCCCTGCGTGCCTAAAGACAGGCTCACTATATCCATCCCCATGAAAAAATTCAAAAAAATGGCAGGTTATATGGATGAGAGCTTCCTTATCACAGCATCATGGACCAAAGTCAGGGACAGAATAAACAAGGAAATTTAAATTAATACTGTAATTATGAAATCGGTATTTCTTCTTCATTGGGCGCCAAGGGTGCTGGCTATGCTGGCTATCCTTTTCATAAGCATGTTTTCCCTGGATGCCTTTCATCCAGGCATTCCTCTAAAGGAGCAGATCCTCGACTGGCTGATGCATATGCTGCCATCCTTTGTGCTGATCATAGTGCTTGTGATTGCCTGGAAATGGGAAAACATAGGAGGTATTATTTTTCTCTCGGTCGGGCTGGCGTTCTCTCCCTATGTTTTCTGGGGGAATTACACACACAACCATTCCATCTGGCTGAGCTTTTTCATCATCCTTACCATCACATTCCCCTTTATGCTTACAGGCTTTTTATTCATGTTAAGCTATTATACCAAAAAGAAGGCTAAGGAGATGATGAAGACTCTGGAGAAAAATAAGTAAAGGATGATGCATCAGGCAGGATATCCTGCATTAAGACATCAGGTTAATTACGGTTTTCATAATACCCTCCGCATCGTACCCGCACTCGTGGTGCAGTTCTTCGTTCTTCCCCTGTTCAATGAATTTATCGGGAACCCCGAGGCGTTTCAGTCGGGCTTCATAGCCATGATCGCTCATGAATTCAAGGATGGCGCTTCCGAAGCCTCCCAAAACAGTGCCGTCTTCAACCGTTATGATCCTTTTGAAGGTTTTGAAAACCTCATGAAGTATTTCTTCATCCAGGGGTTTTACAAAAGGCAGGTGGTAATGCGCAGGCTGCAGTCCTTCTTTCTCCAGTTGAAGGCAGGCCTCTTTCACAAAGTTGCCGGGATGCCCGGTGCTGAGGATTGCAACATCCTTTCCATCCCTGATTTTCAGACCTTTGCCCACGATCATTTCCTTCATCGGGGTTTTCCATTCGGCAATGACTCCCCTCCCTTTGGGATAGCGGATTGCAAAGGGGCCTTTCCCGGGAAGCTGGGCTGTAAACATTAGGTTTCTCAGTTCCTCTTCGTTCATTGGGGCCGAAATTGTCATATTGGGGATGCAGCGCAAAAAGGCAAGATCGAAGGCCCCATGGTGGGTTGCCCCATCTTCGCCGACAAGCCCGCCCCTGTCGAGGCAGAAAACCACAGGCAGGTTTTGCAAGGCCACATCATGGATGATCTGGTCATAGCCCCTCTGAAGAAAAGTTGAATAGATGTTGCAGAAGGGGATCATGCCCGAAGCTGCAAGCCCCGCACTGAAAGTTACCGCATGCTGCTCGGCTATGCCCACATCGAAGGTACGATCGGGCATTTTATTCATCATGATGTTCAGGGAACAGCCCGTTGCCATAGCCGGTGTGATCCCCACGATCTTAGGGTTCTGTTCGGCCAGCTCAATGATGGTCCTGCCGAAGACAGTCTGGTATTTTGGTGGCTGGCCGTGGCATTTATCCTCCTTGATCTTCCCTGTTTGTTTGTCGAACACACCCGGTGCATGAAAAACAGTCTGGTCCTGCTCGGCCTTTTCAAAACCCTTGCCCTTCACTGTATGAATATGAAGCAGCCTGGGGCCTTTGATTTCCTTGATGTCGCGAAGGATGTTAACCAAACGGATGATATCATTGCCGTCGACCAGCCCGAAATACCTGAAATTGAATGCCTCGAACAAGCCGCTGGGCTTTAGCAGGGTCCCTTTCAGGGCATTCCCGAGCTGCTTTACGATGGCCCTTGAATTCTTACCGTAACGGGTTCCCCCGCCCATCATCAGCCAGGTAAAATCGCGGAATTTATTATAGGTTTTTGAAGTAACGATATCGGCCAGGTAATCCTTGATAGCCCCAACATTTTTATCTATTGCAATCTGGTTGTCATTGAGGATGACCAGGAGGTTTGCATTGGACACACCCGCATTGTTCAGGGCCTCCATGGCCATGCCACCTGTCATTGCCCCGTCACCGATGATGGCTACGTGCTGGCGGTTTGTCTCACCCTGGAGTTTTGATGCCACTCCCATTCCAAGCGCTGCAGAGATGCTCGTCGAAGAATGGCCTGTGCCGAAAGTGTCGTATTTGCTTTCCGACATCTTGGGAAAACCGCTGATGCCCTTGAATGTACGCAGGGTATGGAAGGACTCCTTGCGGCCGGTAAGTATTTTATGGGCGTAGGCCTGGTGCCCCACATCCCAGATCACCTTATCGTTGGGTGTGTCGAAAACATAATGAACGGCAACCGAAAGTTCAACAGCTCCAAGGCTGGCGCCCAGGTGGCCCGGGTTTACCGAGATCACGTCGATGATGAACTGCCTGATTTCAGCGCATAGCTGGGGCAGCTGGTCCACCCTGAGTTTTCTCAGTTCTTCAGGATTATCTACAAGTGCGAGTAATGGTCCGGTGCCGGGAGTCATAAGCGTCTTTAAAAACCGGGTGCAAAGGTATGGAAAAAGATCGTGAAGAAGGACGTTAGGAAAATCGTGAAGAAGTACGTTTCAGATCAGCCCTAACTCAACTTTTGCCTCATCTGTCAGGTTCTCCATATCCCACGGGGGTTCAAAGGTAAGTTCAACCCTGACCTTCCCGACTCCTTCAACCCGGCTCACTTCTTCCTGCACAATACCCGGCATATCCTCCGCTATAGGGCAGTTCGGCGTTGTTAGCGTCATCAGGATTTCAACATTATGCTGCTCATCCGTTTTTAGGTTATAGATAAGCCCCAGATCGTAGATATTGATCGGTATTTCGGGGTCAAACACCCTCCTTAAGGCATCTATAACGGATTGTTCGAAAGGGTTATATGGTATATTGTTCGGGGTTTCCATGAAAATAAAATTAGAAAATATTGATATCAGGATTTCATTTTAAACACCATCGCGTAAAGTTTCATTTGCTTTACCATGGAGGCCAGTCCGTTGGAACGGGTGGGTGAAAGATGTTCCTTTAAACCTATACGGTCAATAAAATTCAAGTCTGCGGATTGTATCGCGTCGGGGGCCTGGCCTGAAAGAACGCTGATAAGCATGCTCACAATGCCTTTGGTGATGATGGCGTCGCTGTCGGCCGTGAAATACACTTTACCGTCGCGGTACTCGGCAAACAGCCAAACCTTGCTCTGGCAACCTGAAATCAGGTATTGGTCGGTCTTGTATTTCGGATCTATGGGAGGAAGTGATTTCCCCATGTCGAGGATAAGGTCGTATTTGTCGAGCCAGTCATCGAAGGCCGCAAATTCATCGACAAGCTGATTTTCAATTTCCTGGATAGTCATATGATTCAAAATTCGGGTATTCGATTATTCTATTATTCGAGTATTCAATTCTTCAAACTTCAATATTCGATTTTCATGCAAACATCCTCTTCACCCTGCTCACCGCCTCTGTCAACCGATCGATCTCATCTGCAGTATTATAAAAAGCAAATGAAGCACGCACAGTCCCCGGAATCCCGAAATGATCGATCAGGGGCTGGGCGCAGTGATGGCCTGTTCTTACGGCGATCCCCATCTTATCAATGATGGTCCCGGCATCAAAGGGATGGATATCCCCGATCAAAAATGAGACCAAGCTTGCTTTTTCAGGGGCAGTTCCATAAAACCGCATATCACTGATCGACGAAAGCCCCTCGACAGCCCGCTTCAATAAACGGTCTTCATACAAGCTGATCTCCTCCATTCCAATGTTTTTCAGGTATTGCACGGCGGCCCTCAGCCCGGTGACACCTTCCACATTGGGTGTTCCGGCTTCAAATTTGAAAGGAAGCTCGTTAAAAGTGGTTCTTTCGATGCGAACATCTTTGACCATTTCACCCCCGCTCTGGTAAGGCGGCAGCTCTTCAAGCCATTTTTCCTTCCCGTAAAGGACTCCAATGCCCATGGGTCCGTACATTTTATGCCCCGAAAAGCAGTAAAAATCGCAATCGAGATCGCTTACGTCAACTTTTGCATGGGCAACACCCTGTGCGCCGTCGACCAGCACGGGAACGCCCATTCGATGCGCATGGGCAATAATTTCTTTCAGCGGGTTTATCGTGCCCAAAACATTGGAAACATGCGTAAGCGCAATGATCTTTGTTTTTTCGCTGATGAGTGAATACAAATGCCGGGTATCCAGGTCCCCGTCTGCCAGGATGTTGGCGACCCTGAGCACAGCTCCCTTCTCCTCGCAGATGATCTGCCAGGGAACGAAATTGGAATGGTGTTCCATGATGGTCGTGACAACCTCGTCGCCGGGTTTCAGGAATTTCTTTCCAAACGAAGCCGCTACCAGGTTGAGCGATTCGGATGCCCCCTTGGTGAACACCACTTCATGCGTGGAGGGGGCATTGATGAATTCCCTGATCTCCTTGCGGGCTTCTTCAAAAGCCTCGGTAGCCTTCATGCTCAGGTAATGAACACCCCTGTGGATATTGCAGTTGTCATTTTCGTAATAATCGCTGATGGCTTTTATCACCTGCAGCGGTTTCTGGGTTGTGGCTGCGTTGTCGAAATAGATCAGCGGCCTCTTGTAAACAGTGTGGGAGAGGATGGGGAAGTCGGCGCGTACCTTTTGGATATCAATTGGCATGCTGGTCGCAATTAAGAATGTACAATGTACGTCGTTTTTTATATTTTCGTCATATCTATCACAAATTCCAAGGGCTGCTCAGGAGTGTTGCAGTGAAGCACGCAGGCTTCGCAGATCTGCAGCTCGCCCTGCAGACGTTTCTTCACCATATCCTCGATACGGTACCTCAGCGGGTCAATGGATATTTTACTGATCACCTCATCAGCATACGCATACATTAAAAGCATTCTTGCACTGTCTTCGCCAATCCCTCTCTGCCTCAGGTAATACATGGCATCAGGGTCAAGCTGCCCTGTGGAAGAGCCGTGAGAACATTTCACATCGTCATTGTAAATTTCAAGGAAGGGCTTGGAATTCACTTTCGCGGTTTCAGTAAGAAGGATGTTCCTGTTGCTCTGGTAGGCGTTGGTGCGCCGGGCATCCCGTTCGACCAGCACATGGCCGTTGAACACCCCGCTGGAGTGCTCGTCGAGTATCCCCTTGAACAGCTCCCCGCTGGTACAATCTGGGACTGCATGGTCAACGAACACCTGGTTGTCGATATGCTGCTTGCGGTCCATCAGGTATAGCCCGTATATATTGGCATTGGCATGAGGACCGTTAAAGCGGATGCGGATATTGTTCCTTAGCAGTCCTCCGTTCAGTGAAATATAATGCGAGTCAAGTTTTGCCGAAGCTTCCATGGCGAAATACACCGAGCTGACCAGGGTTGAACTGTTATTCAGGTTCTGAAGCTTGTAATGATCCAGGGAAGCATTTTCGCCGATGTGAATTTCGGTAAGAATATTCGAAAAAGAAGGCTGGTGGTTATAGGAATCATCGCAGTGGACCATCGAAAGCCGGCTGTTTTTTCCTAAAACAATAAGGTTGCGCGACTGCATGAAAAGGTTTTCATCATCGTGGATCACGTTGATGATTTGCACAGGCCTTGGGCTTTTCACATTATCGGGAACGAAAATAAACACCCCGTCCTGAAAGAAGGCCGTATTTAAAGACGTGAAGGAATCCGTGAGGGAGTCCGCGTATTTGCCAAGATGAGCCTCAACAAGCTCAGGATATTTTTTCAAAGCCTCGGCCAGGCTTCCCATAATGATCCCGTTCCCCAGTTCCATCAGGGGCACATCCTTTGAAACATACCAGCCGTTAAGCTGCCCCATGATAGCCGTATCCAGGTGGGGGATGTTGCAGCGGAATACTTTCTGAACATCCACTCCCTGCCGGGGCTTCAGAACAATATTATATTCCCTTGAAAGACTTTCCTTCAGATCGGTATTCTTCCATGTTTCCAGCCGGGTGGTCGGAAATCCTAATTCTTCAAATCTGCGGATGGCATTATCCCTTTGAGCCGTGAGCGCAGGGTAGTCATTGACCGAAATGGTTTTACGGCATTCCCCATAAAGCCCCGACATCACTTCCTTTGTAATATGTTGTCCTACTCTATCCAGCATCTTGCATCTTGTATCCTATATTCTTTATCCACTCACCCAGTAACCCTGTACCCAGTACCCAGTAACCCAGTAACCCAGTACCCGGTACCAAGTCATCCCTCCTGCTCTTTCCTGATCCAGTCGTATCCTTTTTCCTCAAGTTCAAGTGCCAGTTCCCTGCTTCCCGATTTCACTATCCTGCCCTCAAACAGCACATGTACGAAATCGGGGACGATATAATCGAGAAGCCTCTGGTAATGGGTTATCACCAGGAAGGAGTTTTCTTTTGTGCGCAGCTTGTTCACACCGTTGGCAACAACCCTCAGGGCATCAATATCAAGGCCCGAATCGGTCTCGTCAAGGATTGCCAGGGTAGGTTCCAGCATGGCCATCTGGAAAATTTCGTTCTTTTTCTTTTCTCCACCCGAAAAGCCCTCGTTTACCGAGCGGTTGGCCAGGTTGGAAGTAAGTTCGACCAGCTTTTTCTTTTCTTCCATAAGTTTAAGAAAAACGCCCCCGCTGAGGGCATCAAGGCCTTTGTATTTCCTCAGCTCGTTAACAGCCGTGCGCATGAAGTTGGTGATGCTCACGCCCGGTATCTCAACGGGATACTGGAAACCCAGGAAGATACCTTCCCTGGCCCGCTCTTCCACAGCCAGCTTCAGCAGGTTCTTCCCTTTATAAATGATTTCGCCCGCGGTAACGTCAAACACTTCCCGTCCGGCGATCACCGAAGCCAGGGTGCTCTTCCCGGTTCCGTTAGGACCCATGATGGCATGAACTTCCCCCTGGTTCACATCCAGGTTAATGCCTTTCAGAATTTCCTTCCCGTTGATGGAAGCATGCAGATTTTTGATTGATAACAGCATTTATTAGTAGTTTATATTACATACTTTCTTTATGATAACTGGGAGCCTAGGTACTAGTTACTGGGTGCTGGGTATCAGGATTTCCAGTACCCGGCACCCAGCACCCAAGCTACCCTACACTCCCTTCCAAACTGATGGAAAGCAGCTTCTGCGCTTCCACTGCAAATTCCATGGGCAGCTGCTTCAGCACCTCTTTGGCATAACCGTTTACGATAAGGCCTATGGCACTTTCGGCATTCATCCCCCTCTGCTGGCAGTAAAACAGCTGGTCCTCGCTGATCTTCGAAGTGGTTGCTTCATGCTCAACGATACTCGATTTATTCTCCACCTGTATATAAGGCCAGGTATGCGCCCCGCAGCTTGATCCCAGCAGAAGAGAATCGCATTGGCTGTAATTCCTTGAATTGGTCGCATTTTTCGATATCCTCACCAGCCCCCGGTATGAATTGTTGCTTTTTCCCGCCGATATCCCTTTGGATATTATAGTGCTTTTGGTATTCTTTCCAAGATGCATCATCTTGGTGCCTGTATCGGCCTGCTGGAAGTTATTCGTCACGGCAACGGAATAAAATTCCCCTACACTGTTATCGCCCAGAAGAATGCAGGACGGGTATTTCCATGTGACTGCCGATCCTGTTTCCACCTGGGTCCATGATATCTTCGAATTATTACCCTTGCAAATCCCCCTCTTGGTCACAAAATTGTAAATTCCGCCTTTCCCGTTCTTATCGCCGGGATACCAGTTTTGCACGGTTGAATATTTAACCTGGGCGTCTTTCATGGCCACGATCTCAACAACGGCTGCATGTAGCTGGTTCTCGTCGCGCTGGGGGGCGGTACAACCCTCCATATAGCTTACGTAGGCTCCTTCATCGGCCACGATCAGCGTTCGTTCAAACTGCCCGGTATTGGCTGCGTTGATCCTGAAATATGTCGATAATTCCACAGGAGAGCGAACCCCCTTGGGGATATAGCAGAACGAACCGTCGCTGAAGACAGCCGAATTCAGGGATGCATAATAATTATCGGTATAGGGGACCACCGATCCCAGGTACTGCTTCAGCAAGTCGGGGTGGTTTTGGATTGCCTCGCTCATCGAACAAAAGATGATCCCGTACTTCGACAGTGTTTCCGAAAAAGTAGTTTTAACCGAGACACTGTCAATAACCGCATCCACAGCCACACCTGATAGTTTTTTCTGCTCTTCCAGCGAGATCCCGAGTTTGTCAAATGTGGCAAGTAATTCGGGGTCTACCTGGTCAAGGCTTTCGTATTGCTTTTTCTTTTTGGGGGCGGCGTAAAAATAGATGTCCTGGAAATCGATGGGTGGAATCTCGAGATGAGCCCAGTTGGGCAGTTTCATTGTAAGCCAGTGCCTGAAAGCCTTGAGGCGGAATTCAAGCATGAATGCAGGCTCATTCTTCTTCGCCGAAATATAGCGCACTGTATCTTCGCTCAAACCCTTGGGGGCATACTCTGTCTCTATCTCTGTTACAAAGCCGTACTTGTAATCGCTCTGAGTGACTTCGCCAATGATTTTATTAGGATCGGATTCCATGATGATAATTGTCAATGCAAAGATAAATCATTTAGGTATTCAAGTACCTGTTTCAACAGCAAGTTTATTTGTAATTTTACCCGGTAATTCAAAACCTATGCCAGATCAAAACCCGGATCAAAACAATAACGACTACCCCTCCAACCTCACCCCCCTGTATGTCTTAGGCGAATTCGGGCTTATCGACAGGCTTACGTCGGATATTAAATTATATCATAAGGAAACTCTCAAAGGTGTAGGCGACGATGCGGCCGTGATAGATGCCGGCGAGAAAGTAATGCTGCTTTCAACCGACCTCCTGGTCGAAGGAATACATTTCGACATGGTCTACACCCCCCTGAAACATCTTGGCTACAAGGCAGCCGTGGTTAACATTTCCGATATAGCCGCCATGAACGGTATCCCGAAACAGCTCACGGTTTCGGTGGCAGCATCCAGCAGGTTCTCGGTTGAAGCCCTGGATGAACTCTACAGAGGCATCAAACTGGCTTGCGAGCGGTACAAGGTGGATCTTGTGGGAGGTGACACATCGTCCAGCAACAAAGGACTTATAATTTCGGTCAGCATTCTGGGTGAAGCTGAAAAAGAAGAAGTTGTTTACAGGAGCGGGGCCAGGCCCAACGACCTGATCTGTGTAAGCGGAGACCTGGGCAGCGCTTATATGGGGCTTCTGCTGCTCGAAAGGGAAAAGAAAGTCTTCCAGGTTAACCCTGATATGCAGCCCGAGCTGGAGGGATTCGATTACCAGGTGGGCCGGCAGCTTAAACCCGAAGCCAGAACCGATATCCGTGAAACTTTGAAAAAACTGGGTATTAAACCCACTTCAATGATCGATATCTCCGATGGTCTGGCCTCCGAAACCCTTCATCTTTGCAAGCAGTCGGGAACGGGTTGCAGGCTTTACGAAGACAAGATCCCGATCAATCCCGAAACCAGGGAGTTGTCGATGGAATTCAAGATCATTCCTTCGGTGGCGGCCCTTTCGGGAGGTGAGGATTATGAACTGTTGTTTACGGTCTCACAAAACGATTATGAAAAGATAAAAGGTGCTGAAGGCATCAGTATCATAGGCCATATGACCGATGCTTCGGAAGGCAAGGCCATGGTCACGGCCGACAATAAAGAGATAGCACTTACCGCCCAGGGCTGGGACGGGATGAAAAATGATGAACCCGGCAGGCTGTGAACAATACGGTAACAGGGATAAATACAGATACTGCCCCCTGATGAAACAGAAACAAAGGGTTTACAGCCTGGATTCGCTCAGGGCGGTCGCTGCACTTACGGTGCTTATCGGGCATATCGAACTGATCAAATCCAGCCTTGGGCTTCCCAACGTTTCATCAGCCCCTTTCTTCGATGAAGCCGGCCATAACGGGGTGCTTCTTTTCTTCGTCATCAGCGGGTATATCATCACCCGCCTGCTGCTCGGCGAACAGGCTCAAACCGGCAGCATCAGCATCCGCAGGTTTTATATGAGGCGCATACTCAGGATATGGCCCCTGTATTTTTTCATTCTGCTCAGCACTATGCTGGTATACAGTTACAATCCGGGCTGGACAACAGGTATCCTTTGCTTTACAATCCTTGCCAATGTTGCCCACGCCCTGGGACAGGGGTGGATGGTAAGTCCGCAGATCTGGTCCATAGGTGCCGAAGAACAGTTCTACCTTTTCTGGCCCTCCCTCATGAAATACATGAAATCACGTTTGTTCACGGTTTTGCTGATCATCATCACCGGATATACCGCGCTTCCGCATATCCTTCGCTTTTTTATTACTGTAGGCGGATGTGCAAATCCCGTAAACCTGAAGTTCATCGATGTGTTTTTCTACGGGACGAAGTTCAATCTTCTGGCCATGGGCGGGCTGCTTGCATACTGCCAGGAGCAGGATTACAGATTCCTCCGATGGTTTCACAATGGCCGTTTTTCCCTTATTTTTGTCATCCTTCCGTTCGCATTATGGTTCAGCGGATGGCACCCTCCCCTGTTTGCAGATGTCGCCCTTGGCATACTATTCACCCTGATGCTGGCCAATGTAACCGTGAATAGTTATCCTGCATTTAACAATAAACTGATGGACTACCTTGGCAGGATCTCTTACGGGATTTATATGTTTCACTGGGTGGTCATTACCTTTCTCGTCACCCTTCTTTCGGCCCGGCTTAAAGCAAATTATATACCCTGGGATATTGCCCTTTATTTTTCTTCAGTACTGTTCACCATACTGGTTTCGGCAGCATCGTATCACAACATGGAAAAATATTTTCTTAACCTCAAACGGAAATTCGGGGTTGGCCTTGGCCCTATAAATAAAATATAAAGATTTGCATGATAATTGACTAATTTTGATCCCTGCGGATGTTGTTTTGCAATATTTAAAACAATACCCGTTTATTTGTTAAACCAAAAACCATGAACAGAAAACAATTCTTTAAGACTACTGCTGTTGCAATTGCTGGCATTGCGGTCGGGGGCAGCTTTGTTGAAAGCTGCAAAAAAAGCTCGAACGGTCCCCAAGGCCCGACCGTGAATTTCACAATCGACCTGAACAGTTCCACTTATTCACCCCTGAGCGTTACAGGTGGCTATGTTTACGTGCAGGGAGTTATTATTGCAAGGATCAGCAGTTTGCTTGACGGATTTATTGCCGTGGCGCAGACCTGTACCCATAACGGGTGTACTGTTACTTTCGCTGCAGGGTCCCAGTCTTTTGTATGTCCATGTCATGGAGGCACTTACGACCTCAACGGGAATGTTATCGCAGGTCCCCCGCCTTATCCTATTAAACGTTACACCGTTACAAGGAACGGGAACATCCTGACCGTGGCAGGTTGATCATAACCGCGTTCAAATCCTATGTACCAGAAAAAATCATACGGCGGGCAATCCGGGGCAGAAAGGCCCCGGATAAGGCCTGAAAAAGAGCCGTTGGATATTTTGCTTGAAATTGCAGGCCTGTTGGTGGTCATGGCCATGGTGGTTATCACTGCAAAGGCTTATGCAGGACTGCCTTACAGGATTCCGACGCATTTCAACGGCTCCGGCCAGGCCGATGGCTATGGCGGCAAAGGCATGATATGGCTGCTGCCTGCAATCACCATTGCCATGTATACCGGCCTCAGCCTGATCAACCTTTTTCCCTACAACTTCAACTTCCCGGTAAACATCACTCCTGAGAATGCCCCCCGCCTCTACCGGCATGCGATGAGAAGCATGAGAATACTGAACCTGCTCCTTGTCATCATGTTTTTTTACCTGACCTGGCAAACAATAGCCCTTGCGGGAGGGAAATCTGACGGACTTGGTTTTTTATTTCTCCCGGTCGCCATTTTTGCAATTATTATCTTTATCCTGTACATGATAGTGAGGATGTATAAGCTAAAATAGTTGAGCGCCCTCAATAAATACTTCTCCCAGCTTGAGCCCATTATCAGGTCCCTGCCTGATAAACCGGGGGTGTACCAGTATTTTGACGATAAAAACCGCATCATATACGTAGGCAAGGCAAAGAACTTGAAGAAGCGGGTCAGTTCTTATTTTGTCAAGATCACATCGATCAGCGGAAAAGTCCAGATGCTGGTCAGAAAAATCGCCGACATCAAATATATTGTCGTAGCCACCGAACAGGATGCCCTGCTTCTCGAAAATAACCTTATCAAGAAATACCGTCCTCATTATAATGTAAGCCTCAAGGACGATAAAACCTTTCCCTGGATCTGCATTAAAAATGAACCCTTCCCCCGGGTTTTCAGCACACGCACGGTGATCCGCGACGGGAGCCAGTATTTCGGCCCTTATGCGAACGTAAGGCTTATGCATACCCTTTTGGACCTGACCCGCCAGCTTTATCCCATACGGAACTGCAATCTGAAGCTTACCGGGAAGAATATTTCGGGAGGAAAATTCAGGGTCTGCCTTGAGTTTCATATAGGTAACTGCAAGGGGCCGTGTGAGAACAAGCAAAGCCCCGGAGAATATGACCAGAGCATTGCTGCAATCAAGGATATCATCAAGGGTAATATTTCATCGGTCGCCCGCCAGCTCAAAGAGCTGATGATGAAGTATGCCGATGAACTGGAGTTTGAGAAGGCGCATATTGTCAAGGAAAAACTTGAACTGCTCGATAAATATCAAAGCAAATCAACGATCGTGAACCCCTCGATCAACGACGTGGATGTATTTTCAATCATAGCCGACGGCCTTACTGCCTATGTGAATTACCTGAAAGTCATGAACGGGGCTATTATCCAGGTGCATACCATAGAGTTGCAGAAGAAACTGGATGAAACGCCAGAGGAACTCCTTTCTATCGCAATTACTGATATCAGGCAGAGATTTGAGAGCAATTCACCCGAGATTATCCTCCCCTTCATGCCTGATTTTGAGATGCCGGGGATATCCTATGTTATCCCGAAGATCGGTGATAAACGCAAGCTGCTGGACCTCTCGGAAAGGAATGTCAGATACTACCAGCTTGAAAAGGAAAGGCAGAAGGACCTTGTAGATCCCGAACATAAGAGCAAACGGGTACTCGACACCATGATGAAGGACCTCAGGATGCCGGAACTCCCCGTGCATATTGAGTGTTTCGACAATTCAAACATCCAGGGCTCTTTCCCTGTTGCAGCCATGGTCTGTTTTAAAAATGTGAAACCCGATAAAAGCGAATACCGGCATTTCAACATTAAAACCGTGGAGGGTCCCGATGATTTTGCTTCCATGGAAGAGATCATTTACAGGCGTTATAAACGCCTGCTTGACGATGAAAAACCATTGCCCCAGCTCATTGTGGTCGACGGGGGTAAGGGCCAGCTGAGCTCCGCCCTGACCAGCCTCGAGAAGCTTGGGCTTAAGGGTAAGATCACGATTATAGGCATTGCAAAAAAACTTGAAGAGATCTATTATCCCAACGATCCTCTTCCGATGTACCTGGATAAAAAATCCGAGACCCTGCGTGTGATCCAGCAGCTGCGCGATGAAGCCCACCGTTTTGGGATTACCCACCACCGGAAGCAGAGGGAAAAGGCGACCCTGGCTCCCCAGCTGATGGAAATAGATGGTATCGGATATACTCTGAACCAGAAACTGCTCTGGAAGTTCAAGTCGGTTAAAAACATCCGTACCGCTTCACTGCCTGAACTGCAGGAAACGATAGGCAACGCTAAAGGGCAGGTGGTTTGGGAGCATTTCCATCCGAAAGATGCAACTGGGTGATGTTTATTCGCTGAGCAGGAACCTGTGCGCCCCGAGGGCCGCCACTACTCCCAGGGTCCCGGCGGAATCAGCAAAAAAATCATACCAGTCGGCTGTTCTGAGTGGGATTACCCAACCCTGAAGCAGTTCAGTTGAACCGCCTATAAACAAACCGATGAGAATAGCCCAAAGCAGGGCATATTTCTGCACGGTGGCAGGGCTATCCTTCTTACGAAAACCCTGTATCAGCAGGAAAGCAAAAACAGCGAAAATAAACAGGTGGACAAATTTATCGGGGTGCAATTTGTCAATCCATGACGGAACCCTGGGGATCATGGTCCCTGGCATAAGCAGAAGAATAAGTATGAAGAAACCCCAGAGTATGCTCCAGCGGTTATTTCGGAGAAATGCAGTCACTGAAATTTTATGTATTTCAGCCCTGGATCTGGGCCTGGTAAAGTTCGGGGCTCAGTAATTCCCCAACTTCCTTATCATTGCTGATTTTGATCTTCACCACCCAGCCTTCAACATAAGGATCTTTGTTGATGATCTCGGGATTGGTGGTCAGGGCTTCATTGAATTCAAGGATCTCCCCGCCAACCGGCATATATATATCGGAAACTGTTTTTACAGCTTCGATGGTTCCAAATGACTCATGCTTCTCAAGTATCTCACCAACAGTTTCAACTTCGATAAAAACGATATCTCCAAGTTCATGCTGGGCAAAATCGGTAATTCCGATATAAGCATGTTCTCCATCAATTTTCAGCCATTCATGGTCCTTAGTGTACTTTAAATTAGCGGGAACGTTCATATACTTTTTATTTTAAGTTTTTTCAAAATTACAATTTTTTCTTCTATCCAAAATGCCCGGAATAAGAAATTATTGTTAACAGTTCAAGGGGGATCAGGAGGAAATTCAGGATAAAACCGGAACAATGGAAGGGATACAGCAGGCATTTCCCCTGATTCCTCTCATTCACCTATTGTTTCAGGGCATTCACCGATTTCGTTACTGCAATACACCGGGGAAGGGTAATTTTGCAGTATTCAAACAATTTTCTCATAACCGTTGAGTCTTGTTTGTCCCGGGGAAAGATGGAAGGGATTACCATCAGGCTTAAATAAATGAACACAGCCGCTTCCCCGGTTTTTTTATTCGTACCGGAGTGCATCGATAGGATCGAGGCGGGAAGCTTTGCGGGCAGGATACCATCCGAAGAAAGTACCGATCATTGAACAGAAAAGGAAGGCAAGCAGCACGGCCTGGGGCAGGATTACAACCGGCCAGTGCAGGGAGTAAGCAATAATTTCCGAAACGGCGATTCCAAGGATGATCCCGATCACACCACCAATGGCGCTGATGAGGACTGACTCGGTAAGGAACTGAATCATGATCGATTTACGCTTGGCGCCCAGCGACATTCTCAGCCCGATCTCTTTTGTGCGTTCCGTCACCGATACGTACATGATGTTCATGATCCCTATCCCGCCCACTACCAGCGAGATTCCGGCAATAGCACCCAGGAGTATAGTGAGCATGTCGCTGATCGAGCTGAAGGTTTTAATGAGTTCCTCCTGGGTGCGTATGTCGAAATCATTTTCAGTATCCCCTTTGAGCTTATGCCTGAAGCGGAGTAGCCGTTCTATTTCTTTTTCTGCAATGGGTGATTCTTTCTCTGAAACAGCCGATGCATAAATTCCCTGTAAATGCTGTATAGCCAGCATGCGTTTCTGTACCGTCGTATAGGGTGCCACCAGCAGGTCGTCCTGGTCCTGCCCGAAAGTATTCTGTCCCTTGGGGCTCAGAACTCCTATTATTTTTAAGGGAATATTGTTAAAGCGGATGACGGAGCCGATGGGATAAACATTATCCCCGAAAAGATTTTTGATCACGGTTTTCCCCACAAGGCAAACCTTTGCAGCCGACCTGATCTCCTTCTCAGTGAATACCCGGCCTTTCAGGATGGACAGTTTTTTAATCCCAAGGTATTGTTCATTGACCCCGTAAATATCGGTCGGCGTATTATTATGTGCGTAAATACATTGCCCGCTGTTCCTTACCTCGGGCGAAAGCAGGGCGATTGACTTGCAGTTTGCGGCAATGGCTGAGGCATCTTCCAGGCTCAGGCTGCGGCTGTTCGTTTTTCCTAACTGCACTCCTCCCCTGGATTGCATGGCAGGCATGATGATGATAAGGTTTGACCCCATGTCGGATACCTGCTTTTCGATGCTGCGCTTGGAACCCTGTCCTATCGCCAGCATATCGATCACCGATGCCACTCCGATAATGATCCCCAGCATGGTTAACAGGGTCCGTGTTTTATTTCTAAGCAGGGCATCGAAGGCAATCTGGAGAAAGCTTAGGATTGACATTGAGAATTCGTTAAGTAGCGAAAAAGTGAAATAGCGAAATTATTTTTGAATACGATACGAGTGTTATCCTGGTGGCGGAGGCGGGCCGCTGTTCTTGCCTTTGCTTTTGGGTGGTTTCGGCATGAACGGACTGCTTTCGGCTGTATCTTTTTTTGCTTGGGATGTATCGGTTGACACCCCCCCTGTTGAAGAGATCACAACTTCATCACCTTCCTTCAGCCCCGATATGATCTGTACATTCAGGTCATCGTCTAGCCCTGTTTCGATGAATACAGGTTTAATACTTTTGCCGTTTTTTACCCAGACTTCTTTTTTAAGCCCTTCCCTCGGGCCTCCGGGTACTCCGGCCGGTCCTGCTGCCCGTCCTTCGGGCTTGTACCGTAGGACCTGGCTGGAGACTATAAGCACAGCATTTGCTTCTTTAACGTAGGCAGTGATGCTCGCGGTCATCCCCGGCATGAGTTTCAGTTCCTTGTTAGGGGCCTGGATGATGACGGTGTAGGTTACCACGTTGGATGTGGTTACAGGCTGAAGCCTGATCTGGGTGACTTCACCCGTAAACTGGTCGTCGGGATAGGCATCCACCGTAAAACTGACCCTCTGGCCCTGCTTCACATAACCGATATCCGCCTCATCCACCGAAGCCTCCACCTGCATCTGTGTGAGGTCGTGGGCTATGGTAAACAAGGTGGGGGTGCTGTAAGAGGCCGCCACGGTCTGCCCCTCGGTCACTGCCCGGTCCAGCACAACACCATCGATGGGAGAATAGATGAAAGCATATTCAAGATTGATCTTCGACTGGTCAAAATTCAACTGGGCCGTTTTAATCTGGATCCTTGCCTTCTGATAATTGTAAAAAGCTTCGTCATAAGCGCTTTCGGCAATGAGTTTCTTCTCAAACAAAGCTTTGGTGCGGTTGTATGTGGCAGTCTGGTATGTAAGCACAGCATTTGCATCATCCAGCGAAGCCTGTGAGATCGTAAGCTGGGTTTCCAGGGGTTTGCGGTCAAGTTCGGCAAGCAGCTGCCCTGCTTTGACCCGGGTATTGTAGTCGGAGTAGATCTTACTGATCTTACCCGATACCTGGGTCCCGACCTTCACGGTTTGAATAGCCTGGATCGTACCCGTCGCTGTCACAGTGATTCGTACCGAACCCTTCGTAACCCTGGCGGTTTCATAGTCAAGCCCGCTCACCGAGCTGCCGCATGACCTGGAAAGTATGATGGCGAGCAATCCAAATACCAGTAATGACAAGGAGATTACAAGAACCTTGATTTTCATAATATCAAATTAAATAGTAATTGGAATTCCTGAATAAAAATCAAGGATCTTCCGGCTGAAAATGAGTTTGTATTTTGACTGCAGAAGAGTGCCTTCGGCAATGATAAGATTCGTTTTCTGCACAAGAAAATCCACTGAGCTTATCAGTCCCTGCCTGAACTTTTCATCGGCTACAAGGTATGATTCATAGGCAGCATCATACTGCTCAAGTGATGATTCGTATTCCCTGCAGTAAGAAACCACATCCTGGGCTCCCTGTTCTATGGATTTCCTGAGCTGGTTCCTGATATTGGTTTCGTCGAGTTCGGCATTCGTGGTATTGAGCCGGGCAATGCTTACGCTGGATTTCACCTTGTAGTTCTGGTATATGGGGATGTTGAGCGAGATCCCGACTGTAGGGCTGATCTGGTCATCGAAGGAAACCTGCTGCTGCCCTGAAGCGGCAAAATTCATTCCCAGGCCTGCGCTCAGTGATAATGAAGGATAATAATCGGCTTTGGCGATCTTCACATTCAGTTTGGCCGATTCCTTGTTGAAGGCAGCGCTTTTAACCTGGGGTTTGACGGTAAGGGCAATCTTGTATACCGAATCAGCTTTCGGATGAATGGAGAGCAAAGACCGTGGGTCGAGAACCGGGTGATAAACCAGGAGGGAGGTATCGGCCGGGAGTTCCATAAGCTGGATAAGGGTGATGCGATCCATGGCCAGGCTGCTTTCGGAGGTAGCAAAGGTTTGTTTTTCGCTGGCCAGCTGTGATTTAACCTGCAGGTAATCTGACCTGGAGGATGCACCCAGGTTCAGCCGCTCGGATGATAACTCAAGTTGCTGTTCGGTCAGTTCGACCTGTTTGCGGCTGTTTCTCACCTGTTCTTCGGCGTAGAGAACCTGCAGGTATGCGTTAAGAATATTCAGGATTATTGATTCCCTGGTTGTTTCGGCGTCATATTTAGCAGCTTCGAGGCTTACTTTCGATTGTTTCACCTGTCCGTTGATCTTAAACCCGTTAAACAAAGTTAAATTTGAGTTTACCGATATGTTTGTCCCTGCATAGCCAACCAGGTTACCGCTGGTAATGGTTACCTGCTGGTTGTTCCAGGCATAACTCTGGTTCACCCCTGCATTGAGCGAAGGGTACCTGGACGATTTCACCTGGCTTGCAGTGGCTTCGCTTATCCTGATGGTAACTCCTGCTTTTTTCACCTGGATATTGTTGCTCAGTGCATAGGCTATGCATTTTTCGAGAGTCCAGGCTGAATCGGATACTACCTGTCCTGCCTCAGACTTGGCTCCATAAGACAGTAAAAGCGATACAATCAGTATTTTGATCACTCCTGGTAAATTCCCCGTCCTCCCGGGGAGAAACCCGGGTCCGGGGTTCTGCCCCGGGCTCAATATCGGTTTATTCCCTTCCGAAAAAGTCCTTACAGGTTTACAAGGTTTCATGGCCTTGGAGCTATGGAGAATTTATGCGAGATCTTGAAGTTTTTTGACTGGGATTGGGAACCTGAATCCCGGGGAGGTTCGCCTCCGGGACCACCGCCATGGCCGCCGCCTCCGGGACCGCCGCCCATACCGCCCTGTCCGCCTCCGGGTCCTCCTCCCATTCCTCCCTGTCCGCCTCCCGGGCTTCCACCCTGACCTCCACCCTGAGCGCTGCCAATACCTCCACTCATACCGGCCTGTCCGCCTGTGCCTTCGATTTGTATTCCTCCGCTGCCCTCTGCGCCTCCTCCGCCTGGCCTGACGCCCTGGCCTTCCTGTGGCTTTCCGCTGACCGAGTTTTTAATGACAAAGCCAAGGGTAAGGTACTTAGCCGTCCTCAGATCTTCTTTGAAATAAGACAGGGGGATGGCGGTTTCAATTACGAGTGAACCTGTAGAATCGTAAGCCAGGGCTGTTTCAACACCCGGCAGAAGAGAAAGGGGGGAATAAGTTCCGTCGATCCCCTCGCAGAAACCCGAGAGACTGACATTTGCCTGGAACCTGCGGGCCCTTTGTCTTACAGTGCCTATGCCTTTGGGAGGGGCCTGGGGATTCTTTTTTTCCCGGACCTGTGCGTTCATGCTGCCCTGGTCCGGGCGATCGCCCGGACCGGCAGCAGGAGGAGCCCCATAGGGTCTTACTTCGCCAAATGGAAACTTAACTAAACAGGATTCTTTTTTCTTGCCGTTGGCTTCAATAGTAAAGCTAAAGCCATCATGGAGTATACTCAACTGCTCGTCCGGGTCAAGGACCTGTATGCAGAAATACAAACGGGATGAATCATTTGCTATGGCATAAAGCAGGTTTGCATCAGCATTATCATAGAACATCTTCGACGGCCATTCGCTCAAACTACCGTCGGCCCTGAACAATTCCTGGTAAAAACAAGGATAGGCCCCCTGGGATCTCTTCGTTTCCTGCGAACCCTTGCCGCCTGCAAAAACCCTGGGAAGACAACATCCGCAGACAATAAAAAAAGAAACCAGGGAAACGATGGCAATATCCCTGAAACAGTAAGCTTTCATAATCCTGGTGTTTATCGGTTGGAATAATTGAACCAAAACTACAGAGGACACAGGTCCCCGAAGAAATTAATAGGTGAATGCTGAAAATTTACCGGAGAACCGGAAGGATCAGAAACCCGAGAGCCATTCCTGCACAGTATCGTTGTACGTCTCGCCAACGGGGATCTTCGTATCGCCAAGCGATATAAAGCGGTTGTGGATGCTCCGGATGTTTTTCAATTGTACGATATAGCTCCTGTGAACCCTCATGAACTGACCTGCAGGAAGTTTTTCCATCATGCTTTTCAGGCTCATCAGCGAAAGCAGGGGTTTGGTCGAATTCTCAAGATGGATCTTGATGTAATCATCCAGTCCTTCGATATACCTGATGTCTTTGACGGGGATGCGGACATTCTGGTATTCTGATTTGACGAAAATGGATTCCATTTGTGGATCGGCGCTTGAGTTGCGCTGCTCAAGGGCTTTCCTGGCTTTTTCCACCGCTTTGACGAACCTGTCGAATTTCACAGGTTTTACCAGGTAATCCAGGGCTTCCAGCTCAAATCCCTTGACTGCATACTCTGAAAAAGCCGTAGTAAAAATCACCAGGGGCTTGTCCTTCAGGTTCTCGTAAAACCTGATCCCGCTGATGTCGGGCATCTGGATATCCAGGAAAATCAGGTCAACAGGGTTTAATTTCAGGTAGGCTGTCGCCTGGATGGCATCGGTGAAAGTCTCCAGCAGGTTGATCGCGGGCGTTTCAAAAGCATACTTTATAATTACCTGGAGAGCCAGCGGCTCGTCATCGATAGCAATACAGCGGATCATGAAAGCTGGATCATCAGGTTAACCATATAGATCTGCCCATTGTCGGAAATATTCAGTTCGTGGTGGTCGGGATAAGAGAGAGCAAGCCTCCGCCGGGTATTGCTTATACCCAAGCCGGGAGCCTGGTCAGCCTTGCGGTCGACAAAGATCCTGTTGGATATTTTAAGGGTAAGCAGGTTGTAGACCATGATGATTTCTATGATGACCGGCGCCGGTTCATGGTTGCTGATGCCGTATTTGAATGCATTTTCGACAAAGGGCATAAGGATAAGGGGGGCAATGCTGAAACCTGCAAAGCTGCCTGTAAGGCTCATCTGGACTTTCACATTTTCACCCAGCCTGATCTTCTGAAGTTCCACATAATGGCTGATGTACTCTAGTTCCATCTCAAGGGGAACCTGGTCGGCATGGGCTTCCTGTGTAATATACCTCATCATGTCCGACAGCTTCATCACCGCGTCGGCAGTGGCGTCACTCTTAAGCAGGGCCAGGCTGTAGATGCTGTTCAGGGTGTTGAACAGGAAATGGGGGTTGATCTGGGACCTTAAAAATGAAAGCTCCATGGTCATCCTTTCCGCTTCTATCAACTTGGCTTTTTTCTCGGCAATCATCCATTCCTGCACTATCCATATCCCGGCACTTATCGCCATGATCACAAAGAAGAGGAACATAAATTCGATACGGTCGGGCCTGAACAGGTCGAAGCCCGGCGGTGCATCCATTTCTCCCCTCCGCACAGGCATCGGCCGTGTGAAAAACAGTTCCCTCAGCAGTAAAAACAAGACAAAAAGAACCACAACCAGGGTGGCATAGAGTATGATGAATTTTTTATTAAAAAGCTTCGGTAGCATCCAGTATGCATGCACATAGAACAAGGTGATCAGGAAAACGTTGAAGAGCAGGAAACGGGCAATGAAATATGCCCTGATGGTCTCCTGCATCTCGGGGCCCATCATAGGCTTTGGCCTGAAAATATAAGGCAGGCTCAGGAAAATGGTCCAGGCGATGATGTGGGTAAAAACGGTGACAACCTTGGTTTTCATGCCCGAAATGTCGGAAGTTTGCCGGAAAGCTTACAAATTAATCGGAGTATCAGTCCTTTTTACCGGAGAACCTTCAATTAATGGCTTTTGCGCCATTCCCCTTAATGTCGCCCGAATTCTCACCACTTACTGTGACAACGTAAACCTTAGCGCCAGTCCTCCCTGGGTGTTCGAAGTGCGGTACTGGTTCGAGACATAAGGGGTGTTGATATCCTTTTTAAAATAGAACTGAACGTTAAACTTCTGGCTGAGGTTATAATCGGCTGTAAAATTGATGTTCATGACCTGCTGCCCCACCGAGATCTGGTTTATGTCCTGGTCCACCCTGCGCAGGGTTGTCCTGTTCTTTCTGATGCTGAAGTCCACTTTCAGGTTCAGGTCGCTCTTTGTCTTTGCTTTCTTGCCGCCACCCAGGACTCCCGAGAAATTAAGCTTTATCCCTTTGATCCTGTAACCCAAACCTACGATGAATTCATTGGATGAGACCTCGGTAAGCTGGTTATTCGAAAAACTGAAACTGAGGGCCCGGGAGCGCCGCATTTCAAAATTGGCAAGCAGGCTGTTGATGAACCCAAGGTCAATCCTGATGAGTGGACTGTATTGTTCGTTGATGGTCATGACCCCTATCTGCCGGGCAGGGATGAAGTTCCCCGCATCATCGAGCACGCTCGGAGATCCCATGGTCTCAGCGTATTGGATGTTTGAAACGAAATTGCTTACCGTATAGGTGCAGATATAGGCATGCGTTATGGTCAGGGTCCTCAGGAATGTCTTTATCCATGGCAGCTTGGCAAGACCATCATAAGTGATCCTCCAGTTTGGCAGGGGGATCGAGGGGAATGCTGTGAGCTTGATCTTGGCAGGGTCCCTTCCCTTGTAGGCCGCAAGGAAAGCAGTTGTTAAAACATCCTGGTCCACCGGCCCGTAACCGACAGGAAATCCCGTTGAGTCGTTGGTTCCTGTTGAATTGGGGTTCTGGGCTGCGTATCGTTCGGCGATCTGCTTCCTGATCTGTTTAAGTTTTTCAAAGGCAGGCGAGACCCCGAACTTATCCTCTTTATCGAAAGAAGTGGCAATCATGATGGTCGACATGGTAAAAGTCCCTGATTCCGAGGGCGAAAACGAGGCAAATGCCTGGGATGTGGGGGACCATTTGTAATATTCCTGCCTGGTTGAGGAAGAATTTTTCGTGGCATTGATCTCGATACGGAGATCCCTCACAGGTTCAACCGAAACGCTGATATTGAGATTTTCGGTGAATTTATTGGCATAAGCCGTATTCTGTACTGAGTCGGTGGTGATCCATCCCCTGTCGCCGGCTTTCTGCCTTATATCCTTTTGGTCACCGAATACGAATCCCAGTCCGGGAGCATTTTGCGACCAGTTGTTTCCCAATGCCTCCGGGCGGGGAAAGAAACCGGGAAGTTGCACTCCGCTGGCCTGCGTATATGTAAACTTGGCTGTCCTTACGGCCATCAATACGCGCAAAGTCCCGTCGAGAATCATCTTGCCGATATCCTTGTCGGGCTTTTTATTTTTAAGTGAATCAAGGCTGGCTGTTTTGGCATTCTTTTCGGGAGGCCTGGCCGGGCCCCTGTCTGTCGGTGATTTTTTCTGGGAGCCGGCATTGATTTTTTTCAGGTATGGTATTTTATTGTAAAGGTTGACGAAATTGAGTGAGCCGTTAAGGGCCTTGGTACTGTTATTCTCGGCCAGGTTCCCGTATGTCGACTGTATTGAGAGGGCGCTTGCCGTCCATCGGTAAGTTCCCTGGTAACCGGCAGTGAGGGAGATCCAGTCGAGTACCGGGATCTTTGAGAACGGGAGGTCCCAGGTGATGCTGAAGGCCTGGTTGTACATATTCATGGTCCCGAACGATAATATCTGGCTCCATACCTGTGAACGGTTGGAGTTGTCGATCACACCGGGCGGCTCATTCACAAAGGCCTGGGCATTGGCGACAAGGCTCACCTTCAATGATTTTGCAAGATCCCATTTCAGGTCATACACCCTGTTCCAGTTCCAGTCCTTGATATAAAAGGTTTCCATAGGGACAATGGCATCGGTCTTGTTCCTGAACTTACGCGCTTCAAAATCCCTGGTCATATCCGTCCTGAAAGAGAATGACTTTGGCAGGTAAGAGAAATTGAAATCCCGGATAAGCGAAAGGTATTTCGACCTGAGGAATTTGACCTTGGTGAAAGGGGTGACAACAACAGGAACAGCGCTGTAATTATACCCGAAGCCACCTATGTATTTTTTCTGCAGGTCGTACTCTATATCCACATCCCTGTGGAAAATTTCGGAATAGGCATAACTGATGTTGAAATTTTCAATATCATAGATCCGGGGTTTTTTCTTGATATTGGTCCTTTCCTTCCTTACGTTCATAAGGTTGAAATTTTTCCTGTAGGTATACCCTTCGGTGATCCCTCTTATGGAGTCTTTTTGTGCCTTTGTATTAAACACCTTCAGCACATCCGACAGCAGCAGGTCAGGGTTGAGAGGGTCGTACTGTGGCGTATTTTTCTGCAATGAATAATCGAAATGGAAGGGAATTCTCACCCCTGATTTTACCGGGAAGAATTTGCCGAGTTCGAGGTCGGCATCGAAACCGAACATAGTGATGGCTTCCATGGCCCTCTCGGTCTGTTTTTGTTCCAGCGATCCAAAACCCGCGCTGGAATAACTGCCGGTCAACTGCACACGGCCCAGGTCGGCCAGGTCTACTGCAAGCCTTGCCGTGGCAGCCCATCCGCCCTTCTTGTTGAAACCTGTCAAACGAAGTTCATCCACCCAGATCTCGGCACATTTTGCCTGTCCGTCATCATCCTTATTCTGCCCTCCTTTTTTCGGGTTGCGCACTCCGATCATGATGGATTTGATGTCGCTTATGGTAGGAGAACCCACGATGGTGATCTTGTTGGCCCCGTCCGTTTCCGAATAAGGATACGAAAGGCTGGTATTTGCCCCATGCTGGGCCATGACGACCAGGCGGTTGTATTTCACCTGTACCAGCCTGCTCAGGTCTATATTGAAGGCATTGGCATCAGGCCATATCGCATCAGGGTTGTTTGCGCTGGTTCCCCAGGGAGTGAATTGCAGCGGGATTTCGTATTCGTAATAATTATCGGTAAAGTCAGAACCTATCCTGATGAAAACAGTAAGGTCGCCTGTCTTGACGTCCTGGCTCTGAATCGACTTTTCGGCATGCACATACATATTCAGGAACTTGAACTGACGGAAGTCAAATTCACAGGTTTTATAGGCAGCACGTGCATCGCCGTCGACAAGACTGCATACCTTGAACGACATGGACTGTTCATTAAGCTTCTGCATATTGGTCGACCCCCAGTTGGTCTCCCTTTGTATCCCCGGGGGCATTACGTATGGGATAGGCTGTTTGCTCCCGTTCTCTTCAATGCTAACTGTGGCGATGTCGAAAGTGGTCTGGCTCTGCTGGTTGTCCGAGATATATTCTCCCGGTGAGAGCAGTGAATTGGTGTACTTCCTCCATTCACCGCGGGTAAGCTCTAGGGTTGCAAAACGGCAAACGACAGGGTTCTGGAAATTTTTAAAGAACATACGCATGAAACGGATCGATGTAAAGTCGGTAATGCTGCCGACTACCTTATCGGGGGTCCTGATTGGAATTTTGAACTGGTACCATTTTACGGCTCCCCTTTGCCCGTCGGCTAAAGGAATATTGGTTGCATAATAAACGTTATTGATGTAGTTCATACCTGCCTGCATCTGGTCCTTCTTCAGGTGGACCACATACTGGTAATAACGTTCGGCTTCACTCAGGGTGTTATCCCTGTTTATATCCTCCACATTGGGGATTGTTGTTGCAAGTGTGGGATACGATTCGGGCGACTGGGCCTGTGTAGGCGAGTTGCCGTCGGGTCCGTTGAACATCTTGTACCTTGCCAGGACACTGCTGTAAGCAGGGTCATTGTCATAGTCGGATCCCCTGAAATAATGATAGTCATCGGAGGAGGGGTCGGCATAGGCGCTTTTATACGCCTGGGAACCCTGTCCAAAAACAGTTTTGATCTTGCTCAGGTACTTTGTGTCAAAGAAAGTCCTTTCATCGGCATCCATAAGGCCGTCATAACCAACATCCTGGTATGGCCGCGATGCAGGGTCATTGTCAAATGCATCCACAAGGGCCTGCAGGCTGGGAACCCTGCCCCAGATCGTAGTATCCACATTTATAACAAGGGAGGAGGTAGGCAACCCATTTTCATAGCTTTTCCTGCCGTCCCTCAGGATATCTTCCGAAACATCCCCGAGGTTGAAGTAAAGATCCCCTGAATTATTTGAATTGGTTGAATCAGCAAAGGGATCCATCATCCAGAACTGTATGTACTGTACGTTGGCTGCATCAAAATCGGTGGTCTCTATCCTTCGCATAATGCCGCCCCATCGTGTTTCCGGAGCTGCCAGCGTACCGTCGGCGTTAAGGCCCTTAGAATACGCCGTAGCCTGAACATCGTAATTATAGGGTCCCTTTTCCTGGGGGTAATACGCCAGGTTGAAAACAGCCAGGTTGACAGGCACACCGTTCAATGGCTGCTTATTGGGGAAGACTTCGGTTTCCCACACCTGCCTTACGGCATTTTTCGAAAGTTCCTGAACCGAAACATTGGGTGGCACCAGGCTGGTGTTTTTATCATAAAACAAGGGGTCGATGATGTACCATGCCAGTTTTGCACGGTTAAATCCATAACCAAGTTCCGTGCTTGGCGCCGCCTCGGGGAACATTCCAAGGGAAGTTTGCATCTGGGGTGTGGAAGCAAGGTACCAGGTGCCGATATTCTTAAGATCAATAGTCGACTGTGCTCCTTCAAAATCATCGATGTAAGTGGTTCCGGTTTTGCCGATGGCTTTCGAATGCCCGGGGATGAAATCTGCAAATTCAGCATCCACAGCCACATTGGACGGGGCTTTTGTGGCTATGAACGGAAGGGCATCGACAAGCTTTGTGATCAGGCGAGACTGAGTGCGGTATGAAAGGTTAAAGCCCCAGATCGTGTTCGACATAGGCTCATCCCCGTAATTAACCTTCTGGGTGAGCGGGCGCTCATTCAGGTTCATGATCGTGGCACCCAGGTTGAAATCCTTGTTCAGCTTGTAATCCAGGTGGGCTCCCATAAGGCGCTTGGTCTGAATATTAAACATCTGGTTGCTTTCGAGAGTGATATTTATCGGGGTTCCCGAATTCAGCAGTCCTTCATTGATGATACGCACCCGGCCCAGGGTGTAATCCACAGTGTAGTCAACATTTTCGCTCAGTAGCACACCTCCTGCAGTGACCTTGACCGAGCCCTGGGGAACATTGAGGGCGTTGAGGGAGATCTCGGAACCTGTGGTGGATTTATAAAACCCGTCGAGGACGAATTTGTTCTTGTCGGGATATTGCCTGGCCTGGGATTTTGTAAGGGTATACAGGGAGTCGAAGCAGTATTTATTTGAAATAGCCCTGGACCCGGCTGGGTCATTGTCGTCAAGGATTGAATCTCTCAACGACTGCCCAAATGGCTCAAGAACATTAAAAAACACTCTTCCGTTGGATGCCTGTATGTTCCCTCCCATGGTCGCCGCCTGGTCGATGAAGTCGAACATTCCGTCGGGCGGGGGATTGTTCTGCATATTCAGGTTATCCCAACCCAAAACCCTCAGCAGGGGAATTCCCTTGATCCTGCCTTCGCTGATGTAAGCGGTGGGCACTCCGTTGGAGTTACCGTTGTAAAGCACGTTCAAAGTGAAATTCTGGGCCTGTACCTGGTATGCCCCCAGTGAATACACATTCTTCATCATCAGGTTCCACATCGGGATGCGGGTATTCAGCGAAGTGCTCTTTAACAGTTTAACCACAAGGCCTTTAGGTGTATTGATCCCCTGGTCCGAAAATTCCCCCACCTGGTAGATCTTGGGATTCCCTACTATCTGGTACTGGTAAGCGACAGCAAGAGTCTGATCCGAGTTGAGGTTGGTATTGAGGGAGATGAAACCTAGCCTGGCGTTGAAGGAATATTCAGTGGGCAGAAGTTTACGGGCGCTCTCAATCTTTTCGAAATCCAAACCCGAAACCAGGAAGTAAGGAGCGCCTTTAAGGTAATCGGTAACAGTATTGATATTGCGGACTTTAGCGGAGTCGGCCGAATTGGGCATCAACCTGGAGAAGAGGGTGTTCGAAGCATTATCAGGAAGTGAATTCCCGGGGTTCGGCGAAAACTGCTGCTTGTTGTAAGGATTGTATTCTCCCACGTCCTGGAATGCTACGATATTGCGGTTCTCGGTAACGGCAGCCCCAATGTTGGTGACCCAGACTTCAATTTTAAGAATATTTACAGATGAGTTGATAAGGGGAAGGGATTTCAGGGCGTTATTGTAATGATCTCTAAAATATTGGGCTATGAAGAAATGCCTGTTTTCTTCATATTCATCGGCCCTGAGCCTGAACTTGTTCGTTTGTGCATTCCCCTGAACTGTAATGCTTTTGGTCTCGCTTTTCTGCTGGGAATAAAGGGCTGTGACGGTGAGCCTTCCAAACCTGAGCTTGGTTTTTATACCAAAAAGACTTTCGGTGCCTTTGATAAGCGTTGTATTCAGGGGCATGTTAACATTCCCGCCCTCGATAAGCTGGATGATGTCATCTTCCTTCCCCTCGTACTTGAGTTTGAGGGTGTTCTCGAAATCGAAAGTGGCCTGGGTATTGTAGTTGATCTTGAATTCAATTTTATCGCCGATCTTGGCGATCACGTTCATCTGGATCTTTTCATTAAAGTCGAAATTGGTCTGCCTTCTCTGTCGTGTATTCAGCATGGGGTCATCCCTGCGGTTCGAGACGATGCCGAAATCGATCTGTGCAGATCCCTGGGGGCGGATGTCAACGGTATTGTTTCCGAAGATGGTTTCAAATAACTTTCCCGGGATCCGAATCTTCGGGATCACACCTTTGGAATTATCCATTCCTGCCGCCTCAGCCCTCTCTTTCCAATAACTCTGCAGGATGTTCTGCATATCCTGGTCCTGGTATTCGCTGAACGACATGGTGGTCGGGATCCTGTATGTTTCGTTGCCGATCTTGTAAACATTGTAGTACTGGTGGGTGGTAGGGTCGTATTCTACGACAGTCTTGATGTTTGGCGGATTTTTAAGGTAAAGCGGACTGGTTTTGCCTGCCCCCGGGAGGGTGGCATCATAACTGAAGGGAAACTTCATTGTGGTATCGGAAGACTTGCTTGTATCGGCGGCAAAAAAGAAAGCAGGGGTCCGTCCAAAGCTCTGCCCCGGCCGCCCGGAAACGGACGGTATCGCAAAACCTTGGAGAACCAGTAAGACAAGACAGTATTTTACAGCAATGTTAAAGTAGTTCACCAATTCCGTTTTCTTCCGTTAGCTGTGATAAGCGAAATCGCACAAACAAACGCTATAACATCCTTAACGCCTGTTTGATAAGCTGTTCCACCGATAAGCCGGAGCCTTCAGTTTCAATAATCTTGTTTAATACTTTCTCCGCCAGCACCTTGGGAAAACCCAAAATGCTTAATGCAGATAACGCTTCTTCCCGGTTAGTATTGTGTAAAACCCCTGATTTTTCAGAAGGAATCAGGTTCCTGGAGAGTTTGTTTTTCAAGTCAATGATAATGCGCTCTGCAGTTTTGCTTCCGATACCTTTAATTCTTTGAAGCATAGGGGCATTCCCATCCACGATAGCCTGAGTAACTTCCAGGGGATTAAGGGATGAGAGAATGATCCTTGCCGTATTCACTCCTACTCCCGAAACACTGATCAGGTGACGGAAGAGATCCCTTTCGACCAGGTCGATAAATCCAAAAAGCATGTGGGCATCCTCCCTCACTACCAGATGGGTGTATAACAGGCAGCTTTCTTCATCGCCAAGCCTGGAATAAGTATACACTGAGATGTTCAGCAAATAACCAACACCGTTGCAATCGATCACTGCAGAGGCGGGGTTTTTTTCGACAAGCCTTCCTTTAAGGTACTCGTACATAAGCTAATTAATATTCTGGTTGAGGGCCTGTTCCAGCTCCCGCCAGGTGATCGGTTTTGCAATGATTTTTTTATCCCTGTCGAGAAGGTACGTCGTGGGAGTGGCATATACGTTGTATTCATCCTCGGCCTTCCCCAAGTATCCTTTAAGTTCTGAAACATTGATCCAGTTAAGCTTCTCCTTTTTGATGAATGAGGTCCAGTCGTTTTTACTAGTATCAAGGGAAACAGCCATTACTTCCATCTTCTTTGTTTTCTGCTTATCGTACCAGGCTTTCAGCTTTGGCATCATATCGGTGCAGTGAGGGCATTGGCTGGACCAGAAAACAAGCAGGGTGTAATCGTTTTTCAAGGACAGGAGATTCACATTAATCCCTTTCATATCAGGCACTTCAATGCCCGGTGCGATCTTGCCCACCGAAAGTTTTTTAAAATTATCCAGTTTCTTTTGTAAAGCCGATTTACGAGCAGCATCTTCGCAGGAAAACGGATCCTGGAAATTGTCGGCGATATATGTTATAACATCATCGAAATGGTATTTATCGAAACCCCCAACCAGATAATCCAGCATGAATTTGTATGTATCCGGGCTTACCGAAGCCGCACCCAGGGCAATTGTGACCGCCTTGATAAATTCGGTTTCAAGCTGCTTCTGGTTAAGGTGGCTGTTCTGGTAAATAGCAAGGTATGAGATTATCTTATCGGCAAATACGTTACTCCTGAGAAGGGCGGTATCCCTGAAATCCACCTTATCCCAGTAATGCTGCTTAAGGTATTCCATGCGTGAATCCGTTGATAGCCGGGCCGAGAGAAAAGGGGTTTGTAAAGCCTTTTCCATCCTCATTGCATAAAAACCAGGATGTTTTTGAAACATGGAATCAAGGAATGCAAGCTGAACCATCTGTATGGTCTCAAACTCAGCAGCTACTTTTTTGTACAGTTCATCCTTCACGGGATAAAAATCCACAACGGGCATCAGGAGTTCCAGCTTTGACTGGTTGGTCCTTGTCATGGCGGCAAAGGATTGCAATATCATATTTTCCTCAGATGAAATTATCTTCAGCGAATCCTCCGGTGCACTGGTATAAGTCTCAAAATTAACATTCTCACGATTGAGGATAAGGTTTACAAATCCTGTTTTAGTCCAGCCCAGCCGGTACAGTCCGGCAGGGATTCCCGGGGGCAGGTTAAAGTGCAGCCGCCCGAGGGAATCACTCAGGGTGGAATCGACCAGCCTGGTCCTTTCACCATAAATGCTTAGCAGGTAAATCTTTGCCTTCCCGAGATTTTGAACCCTTGCGTCTATTGAGTTCTGTGCAAAACAACTTACCGACGTAAAAAACAATGCTAGGAGAAAAATCTTTCTGATCATGATGAGCAAATTAAAGCCTGGAAATTAGAGATAAAGCCGCCGCCGGGATAAAATTATCCCGGCGGCGGCTTTACAGGATTATTTTTACTTCTTTCCTTTTTTTGCAACGGCTTTCTTTTCGGCAGCCGGAGGCCCGAGCAATTCCATGAGCTTTTTATTCAGGTCTTCGCCTCTAAGGTTGCGGCCGATGATCTTAAGATCCTTGTCGAGCAGCACATTAGCGGGGATCGACATGATGCCGTATTGTTTTCCGGCAGCATTGCCCCAACCCTGGAGATCCGAAACGTGGTTCCAGGTGAGACCGTCATCTTTAATGGCTTTAACCCATTTTGCATGGTCTTTGTCGAATGAAACGCCAAGGACGTCAAAGCCCTTTTTATTGTATCCCTTATAAGCCTTTACCACATTGGGGTTTTCACCCCTGCAGGGGCCGCACCATGATGCCCAGAAATCAACCAGCAGGAGTTTTCCCTTGAGTGAAGATAGGGTGAACGCTTTCCCGGTTGTGTCGTTCATGGTGAAATCCGGAGCAACCTGGCCTATCTGTACGGCTTTCAAAACATCAATTCTTTTCCTGATCGTCTCAACATAGGTTGATTTGTTCAGGCTGGTATCGAATGAAGCTGAAGCTTCCTGGAGCTCGGGCAATTCAAACTGGTAGGCCGATCGCATGATAAGGTAAGGACCAACCACGCTTTTGGGATTAGTCTTTGCGAAAGAAACAATATTTGCTTTCACCGCTTTATCAAGCAGGTCGGAAGCTGAATCAGCCTTCTTCATTTTCAAAGTATCATTTGCATCCTTGGCTGCCTTGTATTCCTGGTAACAGGCCTCCATCAGCTTATTGATACTGTCATTCTGCTTTTTGTACAGTTTAAACATGTCGTGGGTTGCAGAACCTGTGATGGTCGATTTGTCAACGCTGTCGGCATAGACTTCAACGCTGATCTTTGAATTTTCAATAAAAACAGGCAAAAACAGCTTGCTTTTATCAGTGATAAACCACATCTCGGGTAAACCAATCTTGCCTTTGAACGTAAATGAACCTTTTTCAAGTTTAGCCGAATCAATCTTGACCCAATCCGACACCTCAAATTTTTGAAGGTAAACAGTCCCGCTGTCGGAGCCTATAATTTTACCGACAATCGTGTAGCTGTCCTTCTTCCCTGCACACGATGCCAGGATGACACCGATAAGCAAAATCAAGCCTAATTTTTTCATGAAACACCCTCCTTTTATTAGTGTGGGCAAAGGTATGGATTTCCTGAATAAAAAATTGTCTATTTTTACAAAAGGATTTATGGAAACCGACAGGGATTCCCCGTATTTTACCTATTTTTGGGTCCAAGCAGGGCAACCTGGAGGTCAAAGCAAGCAATCAAGCACTTATGAAATATTCAGCCATTCTTTTAATTTTCCTTTTCATCCTGTGTGAAAAGGCAATGTCACAACCGGAAGTAAAAAAAACCACTCCAAGGTACGACCTCAATACCGACCCGGTGTTATATACCGTAGGATACGCCCACCTGGATACCCAATGGAGATGGGACTACGAGGAAACCATAAATAAATTCATCAAAGCCACGATGGACGACAACTTCGCATTATTTGAAAAGTTCAAATCCTATGTATTCACTTTTACCGGTGCAAGACGTTATAAAATGATGAAGGAATATTATCCCGAACGTTATGAAAAATTAAAAAAATACATCAACCAGGGAAGGTGGTTTGTGGGAGGATCATCCGTTGATGAATGCGATGCAAATATCCCTTCGCCTGAATCAATAATCCGGCAGGTTTTATACGGGAATAATTATTTCCGCTCCGAATTCGGGAAAGAGAGTGTGGATTTCCTTCTCCCCGACTGCTTCGGGTTCCAGGCACACCTGCCATCGGCTCTGGCCCATGCAGGAATAAAAGGTTTTTCGACTCAAAAGCTGGTATGGGGCTCTGCCGTAGGGATTCCTTTTAACATCGGCAACTGGAGAGGCACCGATGGCAGGGGAGTGGTTGCTGCGCTGAATGCCACCGACTATGGAGGTGATGTTGAATTCCGCTGCGATACCGTTAAGAAATGGGTTGACCGTGTTCTTGAGAACGGGCGCAAATATGGTGTTTATGCCGACTACAGGTATTATGGAACCGGGGATATTGGTGGTTCTCCTTCAACGGAGGCTGTAAAAAATGCTGTTGGTTCGCTTAACAACCCCGACAGCAAAATAAAACTCTACCTCTGTTCATCCGACCAGCTTTTCAGGGACCTTACCGAGGTCCAGGCCGCTAAACTGCCCACTTACTCAGGAGATCTTCTTCTAACCCAGCATTCGGCGGGTTCCATCACCTCACAGGCTTACATGAAACGCTGGAACAGGAAGAATGAGCAACTGGCAATGGCTGCTGAGCCGCTTGCCGTATTTGCAGACCTGGCCGGAGGAGTCAGATATCCGCAGTCGCAGTTAAATTCAGCATGGTGGCTTGTACTTGGAAGCCAGATGCACGACATACTGCCGGGAACCTGCATTCCAAAAGCATACGAATACGCATGGAACGATGAAGTCCTGAGCCTTAACCTGTTTTCCGGGGCCCTGCTCTCATCCGCCGCCTCGGTGATCCACGGCATGGATACCCGTGTTACCGGGCAGGCAGTGGCTGTTTACAACCCGCTTGCCATAGCCCGAAAATCCATTGTTGACGTGGAACTCAATTATCCCGATGCGCCTCCGGAGTTTGTGAAAGTTCTTGGGCCTGACGATAAAGAGGTTCCTGTTCAGATCCAATACCGTACGAAGCATTCCATACGCATTATTTTCCTCGCTTCCCTGCCCCCGGTGGGGATCTCGGTGTTTGACGTTCAGCCTTCAGCAAAACAGTCGGAAGTGAAAACTGCGCTTAAAGCCGGCAGGAATACCATGGAAAACGAATTCCTTAAAGTGAGCGTCAATGATAACGGGGATATCAGCAGTATCTTCGATAAACGCCAGAACAGGGAAATGCTCTCTGCCCCGGCCCGGCTGCAGTTTTTGCATGAGTATCCCGAATACTGGCCGGCATGGAACATGGACTGGCGTGACCGTAAGAATCCGCCCATCGATTACGTAAAGGGCCCTGCAAAGATCAGCCTGGTATACGACGGCAAGCTTTGCGATATTATTAAAATCGAGCGTAAAGGGAGGAATTCCGATTTCACGCAGTACATTTCCCTCGCGGCTGGCGACGAAATCATCGTCGTACGCAACGAAGTTGCCTGGCAGTCAACAGGGGTGAGCCTCAAGGCTTCTTTCCCGCTCACTGCATCAAACGTCAACGCAACCTACAACCTTGGCCTGGGCAGTATCGAACGCTCCACAAACAATGAAAAGAAATACGAAGTGCCATCCCGTGAATGGTTTGACCTGACCGATAAATCTGGAAATTTCGGTGTGAGCATTCTCGAAGACTGCAAATTTGGTTCCGACAAGCCCGACGATAAAACCTTACGCCTCACCCTGTTGTACACCCCCCATGCCAATACTTACCATGAACAGGCCTGCCAGGATTTCGGCAACCATGATTTCATTTATGCCATCTATCCGCATAAGGGTGACTGGAGGACCGCACTCACCGAATGGCAGGGCAGGATGCTGAACCAGCCTGTGAGGGCTTTCGTGGTGCCACCTCACCAGGGAGCTCTCGGCAAATCTGTCTCTTTTGTCAAAGTATCCACTCCCCAGCTTGACGTCAGGGCCATAAAAAAAGCCGAGAACAATAATGATATCATTATCCGCGTACAGGAACTGCTCGGGAAAACAACCGAAAATGCAGAGATCAGCTTCTTCTCGAAGGTTGTGAAGGCGTGGGAAGTTGACGGACAGGAGCGCACTGTAGCCGACATACAGCCTGTAAACGGGAAACTGATCATCAGCATGGATAAATTTGCAATCCGTAGTTTCAGGCTGCAGTTGGAGAAACCGGCCGAGAAGCTGTTCAATCCCACCAGCATCACCCTGCCCCTGGCTTTTGAGGAGAATGTCCTCAGCAGCAGCAGCTATAAAAAGAATGGTAAATTTGATGCCAGCGGGGTAAGCATACCTGCCGAATTGTTTCCTTCTTCAATTTCTGTGGATGGCATTGACTTTACCCTCGGTGTGAAGGCCGATGGCAAGAACAATGCCATCGCCTGCAAAGGCCAGAAAGTACTGCTTCCAACGGCAGGCAACTATAACAGGTTGTACATCCTGGCTGCAGCAAGCAGTGACACCAATGGGGTTTTCAAAGCCGGAAACACTAAGCTCTCGCTGCGCATCCAGGCATTTACAGGGAAGATCGGGCAGTATGACAAGCGGGTTTTTGATAAATTTGGCCGTTTGAAAGGCCTCGAAAAAGCTTATATCAAGCGTGATGAAGTGGCCTGGTTTGCCACCCATGTGCGCAAAGACACAGCGAATATACCATACAGTTATGCTTATTTGTTCAAGTACAGCATACCCGTAAGTTCTTCCACCGGCTTTGTTCAGCTTCCCCAGAATGATGCGATCAGGATCTTTGCCATGACCGTGGCAGACGAACCTTCGGACCAGATCGTTCCGGCAATACCACTCTATGATGATTTTTCATGGAAGAGCCCGGTATCCCTTAATCTTACAAAATCGTACGTGGATGAAAATGCTCCTGCCCTAGCCAGCTGCAGTGTAAGCAGCAACCGCGACCTGAATGCCCTGCCGGGTAAGGTCACCAGGAACGATTATGCCGACCTGCACATGCCTAACGGGGTAACCGTGAAATATTATTATACCACACCCGATACCACGGTAAAGAAAAAACCGGCACAGGGCATGAATCTTTCGACCCTGGTCGACGGGATGTACGATCTCCTGCCATATGATTCTGTAAACGATGTGTGGTTTGACGAAGGCGAAAGTCGTGTTTGGATGGATCTTCAGAAGGAAATCGAGATCGACAGCCTGCATGTTTTTGCCAACCTGAACAATCACAGGGGATCTGAATTTTTCTCCCTCTGGGGCTCAAATTCTCCTTCGCCTCCCGATGTCAACGGCGATCCAAAGTCTTCGGGATGGACTTATATGATGAGCGTCCCCAACTGCGAGGTCTGGGGCAACTCTAAAGCCCTTTACACGATTTTACCAAACAAGGGAAAAACCTGGCGTTACCTGATGTGGGTGAGCGAAGGTTCGGGCCACGGGCCTTATTACTTCAGGGAGATTGATGTGTTTGAAAGGCAGAAGTAAGTAGCGAAGTAGCGAAATAGTTTCACTAGCTCGCTTGTATTTTCCGCTATCGTTTATCAACGATCAGTTCATCAACAAAGATCCAGGATTTTCCTCCATGGCCGATATGCCAATCGGGGCAGGTTTTAAGTGCCCTGGCATAAAATTTCACATACCTGGCTTGTGTCAGATCAATTTTTTTTCCTGCCTCGCGTATAAAAAGTTTCTTCGCCGGATCAACGGCTTGATCGAATACGGCGGTTTCGCTCCAGGCTTTGCCATCCGCAGACACAGAAATAGCAATATGTTCCGGGTAAAAGATCCACGAATTCAGGTCCTGCAGGAATTCGGCGCTGACATAGTTGAAGGTTGTGGTCTTTCCAAGGTCTGCCACTGCTTCAAAATCCTCTCCTTCCCAACCCTGCCAGAGAACGTAATAATTGGTGGATCCCCGCTTGCCATCGGTGAGAGAACCCTGCCCGTCGGCTGAGTACCTGGCGGCAGGAGGCGTAAGGGTGGTGTATGATTTTCCCACGCCCAGGTGATTGGTAAAAGCCACACTAAAAAAACGCCTGGCTTCCGTTGCATAATCATCCACAGACAAACCTCCTTCGGTGACTGACTTCACCCTGTATTGTTTTGCCTGTATTGTAAAGATCTCCAGCTGGTCTCTGATTTCAGGCCTAAGCTGATATGATCCATCTTTCTGTTCAAGAAACCCATCCGGCCCGAGTATGTTTTTTTTCGCAATTTCGAGAACCGCGTACCTCAGGGGCAGGCGTGCTTTGCAAACCCTGGCCAAAAGGGCTGAATCTCCTCTCACAGCCTGCTCTGCCTTGTCGAAATCCTCATTGTACTTTTTGAGCAGTTCAGGGCTTAGAAAAGTGTTTGTTTCCTGCTGGGGTGAGGAATAAATCCATAATGCCTTGTCGGTATTGGCAGCCGCCTGGTTAATTTCAGCCACATACTTCCTGATGAAAACGCCGGCATTACCGTAATACCCTCCGGTAAAATCATCAATAATGGAATCCACATTATATTCAGGGTTCCATTCAAGGCGTGACAGTATCCAGGCCCGCATTTCCTGCATGTCGGAATAGGTTCCGTGGCATCCTTGTTCGAAGATCCTGCCGGTTCCGTATTTTTTGAACATCCGAAGGTTGGGCTGCAGCACATTGAAATTCGGGAAAGGCGCAATCATATTCGTAAACTGGATGACGTAATCCCAGATAAGGATATCCGGTGCAATCTTTGACCAGCCCTGCAGGTCCCTAAGGAAGGACCCGGCCGAGGTATCCTGTTCAATAGGCAGGCGGCGGTCGCACTCTATGGTGCAAAGCATGATGTTCACGTTGGCCGCCGGTTTTACATGCAGGGGAGGTTTACGTGTAAACTGATAAGCCAGGGTCGAGATCACCTTATCGGGAAAAGCGGCTGCCACCTTGTTCACGAATTCGAGGAAGGAACCTGAAGGGGACCCTTCCCGTTTATTCACTTCGGAGCATGCATCGCATTCGCAATTTCCAAAGGTGTCCATCTGGGAAACAGACCAGAATTTTGCATCGGGATTGGCCTGCATCATCTTTTTCAGAGTATCGATGGTGATTCTGAGCACGTCGGGATTGCTCAGGCAGAGCTGGGTTTTGCGGCGTTCACCTCCGAACATTGCATAGTATTCAGGATGTGGCTTGAAATACTTATCAGGCGGGACCAGCCTGAACATGGTATGCACCCAAAGTCCCCAGTTCCTGCTGTTTCCCCAGGCCATAAGGTCGCAGCGGCTCTTGTCAAGAAAGTCAGGGTCCTCCATTACAGTGTAATATACTTCCCTGTCTTTGAATGCCGGATGACCACTGAAGTCAAGCGCCGGCAGGCTGATCTCTGTCTGAACAGGTATGGTTTCAGCATCCGGTGCATAAAACCTGCATCCGAGGTATTTTTCAAGAAAGGAATATACTGCGTACAAAGTACCTTTTTGGGAACCTCCGCTGAGAATTATCTTCGTCCCTGAATTTTTGATCACAAAACCGTCGGGCTCCATTGCTGAAACATTGATCGATTCGGGTATACGTTGTGAGCGCCCGATCACAAACTCACAGGTCTTCATTTTCGAGGCGTCGTCGGTGATGCTGATCCTGAGCCCGCTGATCTTTTCAAGGTATTTCTGAAGCTCGGATGCGGCTTTTATCTCAACAGGGTTGGGATTTACAGGGGTAACGATCCGGAACAAACCCAATGAGGATTTCATCCCTCCGACCGAAAGTGTAGCAACCTGGCCTTTCACAACGGGAAATGCCATCAGCATACATAAGAATACAATATATTTATTCTCAGGGTGTTGTTTGAACATAAATTTGCTATTACCTTTACAAAAGTATATGAAGCAACTGAGATATTATGCGTTCAATTTTCACTTCCGGCCTCTTATTGTTGTTAAGCCAGGTAACAGCGCAGAACTGGGCTCCCGTCAATCGGAGTGAGAAGTTCAATTTCAGCCTGGCAGGATTGAACTATATCTCCAATACCATCTGGGTTGATTCTGCCGTTTCTACAGGGCAGGATTCGGTATTTTACCTTAACAGGATCGTAACGGATTGTGATACCTGTATGGCTGGTTACAAGCTCTGCAACCAGGCCGGGTTCCTGAAGAAGCAATTGTTTAAACATGCCGGGGGCATCTATGAATTCAGGCTTCCCGGCTCCCTGGTTTTCCAAACACTTGCTGCAATTGGCCATCAATGGCTATACGATACCGCCAATTCAGTGACAGCCACCATGAGTTCCAAAAGCTTCTCAGCTGTTTTCGGCATCAACGATTCAATAGAGCGTATCAACCTCTCAAACGGAGGCGTAATTTATTTGTCAAAGAACCATGGGATTCTGCAGTTTACCGGCATGCCCGTAAGCAATATCTATAATTTAATGGGGATTGAAGGACGCAACCTGGGGGCTCTGGTTCCAAAGTTCGCGCAAATCTATAATTTCCAGGTTGGGGATGTGCTGCAGTATTATCATTACGACATGAATTACGGTGTTGGGTATGGTCATGAGAACCTTACCAAGATCACAGTTCTTTCGAGGGATTCAACACAGGGATCATATACATATTATATCAGAAAGATCAGCTGCAGTTGGGAGACTGATATAATCGGCCACCATGGCGACACTACCCATACCTATGAAATGGCTACAATGAGTTTTCAGGATTCACTGACCCTTCCTGCAAACTGTTATCCGAAACAGATCTATGAAAATCCCGTTCCCACAAACCTGGCAGGCCAGAACACTTCTTTTACAATGGTCGAAACCGACTCGATGGGACTATACTGTAAAAATTTCGGAAACTTTAATTACGGGGATGACGCTCCCCTGTATGTACACGGGAACAGTTTAAACCCTCCTCAGTCCTATGAGATTCTTGCGCCTTTAACTTTCGTCCAGGCGTATGAAAGCACATATAAAACCGGGCTTGGCAATACCTATACCTATCTTTGGATATTTGAGGGCGGAGAGTTAGATGAGCTTATCGGTTATGTGAGAAACGGGGATACTGTGGGGACAGTCTACGGGGATGATTTTATTCTTGCAGGGGTTCATGGTTTGAGCCCTGCCTCAGGCTTTAAAATTTATCCCGATCCCTGTACAGATCAACTGCATATCACAGGAATCACACCAGGCCAGTCCTGTTATATGCTTATTAAAGATATTGCGGGCAGGGATATTCTTACTTTGACAGGCGGTTCCATTATTGATGTTTCTGCATTGAAACCCGGGATTTATTTCCTGTTTCTCAGCGATGATCAGGGACATAATTCATGGAGAACCAGGTTTATAAAAAGATGATCTTATTATTAACAGATTCATCCCGAGAACTGCGGATTTGCTTATCTTAGCAATACCAAACATCCGGTTCCATTAATTTTTACCCATGGCCATCCAACAGTACGTTGACCGTATCAATCCCCGGTTTAAAACCGGGATATCCACTGAGCATAGTTACCGTGAAGACCTGAAAATCCTGCTTTAAGCATTCGATATAATATATAGCCCTGATATCCATAGCAATGCAAAAGAATAAAAAATTCCCTGGTTGATTGAAAGACGAAAATGTTTTTGATATCATGCGGGAGTAAGCATCAATATTTTTGTAAAAAAACGAAATTGACATGACTATTGAATTGATCAATCAATCTGTTTTCGAGAAGTTAAAGCATGTTGATGAAAACGGGAATGAGTTCTGGTCGGCAAGAGACATGGCCAGAATATTGGAATATTCTGAATACAGACACTTTCGGGGTGTTATAGAAAAAGCGAAAGAAGCCTGCAATAACAGTAGTTTCCGCATTGAAGATCATTTCGAGGATATGCTCGGTATGATAACAATAGGGAAAGGAGGGCAACGCCAGGTTGAAGATGTAATATTATCCAGGTATGCTTGTTATCTGATCGTTCAAAACGCTGATCCTTCCAAGGAGATTGTGGCAACCGGGCAAACTTATTTTGCTGTTCAGACTCGCTTACAGGAAATAAGTAAGATGCAGGAATTCACCTGCCTGACAACTGAAAATGAAAAGCGTTTGTTCCTTCGCTATGAGATGAAAAAACATAACCTTCAATTAGCCGAAGCGGCCAAAGATGCAGGCGTGATTGAGCCTAAGGACTATGCGATCTTTCAGGATCACGGATACATGGGACTTTACGGAGGACTTGATGCAAAAGCCATCCATAAGAAGAAAAACCTTAAGAAAAGCCAGAATATTCTGGATCATATGGGAAGTTCGGAGCTTGCAGCCAACCTGTTTCGTGCAACCCAAACCTAGGAGAAGATACGCCTGGAAGAGATCGGGGGAAGGAAAAAGCCAATAAAACCCATTATGAAGTTGGAAAGAAAGTGCGAAAAACCTTAGAGGAATTGGGAGGAACCATGCCCGAGAACCTTCCGGTTGAAGAGAACATCAAACGATTTGAAAAGAGTAAACAGAAGAGACTTCCTAACCCGAAAAAGTAAAGAGAGATGTCATCCACAAGAAGAAATAAAATTTCCAATAGCATAAAAAACCTCAGGTTTCAGGCCTGAGGTTACTCAACCAATCGAGAGGTATCAGTTCAGGACAAACTTAACAGGGAGTGTGAGAAGCACCCTCACGGCCTGCCCGTTCTGTTTACCCGGGTTCCATTTGGGCATGGAAGCAACCACTCTTGCGGCTTCTTCGTCACATCCGCTTCCGATTCCTCTTTTCACGGTGACATGGGAAACCGAACCGTCGGGTTCTACCACGAATTCAACATATACCCTTCCCTGGATACCAAGTTCCCTGGCTTCCTGAGGGTATTTTAGATTGAACGCAAGATACTTGTACATCTCTGCTTCCCCACCAGTAAAGACCGGCATCTCAGGTACGAAAACCAGAGGAGGCTGTTCGGCAGGAGTTTCAATGACCTTAGGAGCCGGGGTAGTTCCGGCAGGCCCTTCTTCAGTGACCGTGGCAGGGACTTCAGTGTTTGACTGATTCCCAAGTTCCTCCTGGGTGATCAGGCCTGATTCAATGTTCTCATCAACCACCACAGGCGGTCTGAGTTTCAACCTCAGGTCGGGAATCGCAGGTTCCGTGGCCGGGGGTTTCGGAATTTCAGGTTTGACGGAATTATCAATCGTTACGCTGATATCCGTCTTTTCATGAGTTACGACAGTCCTGCTTTTGTAGCTTGCAAGAATCGGGTAGGCGAATGCCGAAGCAAGGAGGAAGATTGCAAGGAGTAAGGAAATGAAAATAACATTTGTGTACTCCCGTCTGAGAACATAGGCGCCATAGGCCTTGTTTCTTTTCTCGAATACGATGTCGGTTAGCGTTTCCATATATTACGCCTTAGTGGCATAGCAAATATAATGATTTTAGATATAAAAAGCAAGAAAATGCCCTGAAAAATTCACAATCAGGTTAAATTATTGATTTCCATAATTTAATCTCTCCCGGTAACTTCCCCGTACCTTGCTGCATAACCTGAAGCCGGGGCTTGTTCCTGGGTTCATACCATTGATGGTTGACAGGGATAATTGTCATCACTGATTTTTCGTGGATGGATTTTTATGAATAAAGCCAAATGCTTATCTTTAACCTTGAAAGTTTAAGAATAAAAATGGCATTCCGAAACAGGAACATCAGGCAGGGAACCAAATCTTCAGACCCTGATCTTATTCTGGAAAAGATCCGCTATTTCTGCAGTTACAGGGAACGCAGCGAAACAGAAGTCTGGCAAAAACTCAGGGCAATGCAGCTGCCGGCGGCAAAAATCTGCAATATTCTCGGGCAGCTGAAGGAAGAAGGTTTTATCAGTGATGAGCGTTTTGCAAGGGCATTTGTCAGGGGAAAGTGGAGGGTGAACCATTGGGGACGGGTTAAGATAACTTTCGGCCTGAGGGGCATGAGGATACCCGAAAAGCTTATAGTCTTTGCACTGGAAGAGATTGATGATAATGCCTACCGGAATATCCTGGAAGAACTGATCAGAAAAAAGTCGGCAAAACTCAGGCCCAAACAGGGAGAAAAAAATAATTCAGGAAAAACCTTGAATTTCAGGGATAAATTGTTCAATTTTGCATTAGGGAAAGGTTATGAATATGACCTTATCCGTGAAATACTTGATGAATTAAAAATCTGATATGGTTAGCCACGAACAATTGAAAGATCTTCAGACAAGGCTTGATGCCTTGAGGAGGTATCTTTGACGTCGATACGAAACTGAAACTAATCGAAGAAGAAGAGCAGCTTACACAGGCGCCCGAATTCTGGAATAATTCAAAAGCGGCGGAGTCGGTTTTAAAATCAATAAGGGATAAAAAAATCTGGACCGAAGCTTATAAGAATGGCCAGGCAAGTTACGAGGAGCTGATGATCCTCTGGGATTTTTATATCCAGGGCGAGGGCAGTGAAGAGGACCTTGAAGGGAGTTATAAAAGTGCCCTTACGCTGATCGAAAACCTTGAATTTCGCAACATGCTCAGCGGTGAAGAAGACAGGCTGAGCGCCATTGTCCAGATCAACTCAGGCGCCGGCGGTACCGAGAGCCAGGACTGGGCCCAGATGCTGATGCGGATGTATATCCGCTATGCCGAACGCAATAAATACAAGGTTAAGGAACTGGACTTCCAGGAAGGTGATGTGGCCGGCATTAAGCAGGTCACCCTGGAAATCGAAGGGGATTATGCTTATGGTTATCTTAAAGGGGAGAACGGGGTACACCGCCTCGTAAGGCTTTCGCCTTTTGATTCAAACCACAAGAGGCATACTTCCTTTGCCTCGGTTTATGCTTATCCAATTATCGATGATGATATCGTAATTGAGATCAACCCGGCGGATATTTCATGGGATACATTCCGCAGCAGCGGTCCGGGAGGACAGAATGTGAATAAGGTTGAAACGGCGGTGAGGCTGAAACACGAACCCACCGGCATCATTATTGAATGCCAGGAAACCCGCTCACAGGGTCAAAACCGGGAAAAAGCGCTGAAGATGTTAAAATCACAGCTATACGAAATCGAACTCAGGAAGCAAAGAGAAAAGATCGCTGTTATTGAAAGCGGTAAAAAGCGTATTGAGTGGGGATCACAGATACGTTCTTATGTGCTCCATCCTTATAAAATGGTAAAAGATCTAAGGACGACATACGAAACATCCAATACCCAGGAAGTTCTGGACGGTGATTTGACGGAGTTTATCAAAGCTTACCTGATGGAGTATGGAAACTCATAAGAAATGAATATCGAATATTGAACATTGAATGTTGATCGGATTAAGTAATTCGAAATTCAAAGTTTGTTGATCAATATTCGAAATTCTATTTTAATTAAATCGTAAATATATGATCAGAATCTACCACAACCCCCAATGCAAAAAATCCAGGGCGGGACTGGAATACCTGAAAGGGAAAGGGAAAGAGTTCGGGATCGTGGAATACCTGAAAGAACCGCTTACTGAAAAGGAACTGGAAATGCTTCTGATGAAGCTGAATTCCAAACCCGAAGAGATAGTGCGTACCCAGGAAGAGTATTATAAAAAGAACCTGAAAGGAAAGAAATTCAACCAGCATGAATGGATCAGGATCATAGTACAGAACCCGAAACTGCTTAAAAGGCCTATTGTTGAAGCCCAATACAGGGCTGTCGTGGGGGACCCTGTAGAGAATATTGATAGCGTGGTAAAGGGATGAAGGAAGATGAATATCGAACATTGAACAACGAATGTTGAATAATGAATTGTTCATGGCTCATCGCTAATCCCTTGCTGAATAACATATACACCCCGACTGTACCCGAAACCAAAAAACCAGATAAATTCAAAAAAACCGGAAATGAAAACACGCATTGAAACTGACACCATGGGGCCCATCGAGGTTGCCATGGACAAATACTGGGGAGCCCAAACCCAGAGGTCAATGACAAACTTTAAAATCGGAGAACCCGCATCCATGCCCAAACAGGTGATCAGGGCCATGGCTGTACTTAAGAAGGCGGCAGCCATGGTCAACTCCGATCTGAAAGTGCTGGCGGAAGAGAAAATGAAGCTTATAGTAGCTGTTTGCGACGAGATCCTTGACGGGAAACTCGACGAGCAGTTCCCCCTGGTCATCTGGCAAACCGGTTCGGGCACCCAGACCAATATGAATGTGAACGAAGTGGTCGCCAACCGGGCTCATGTGCTAAACGGGGGAAAACTGGGCGAAGGCAAAACAGTCATCCACCCGAATGATGATGTAAATAAATCACAGTCATCGAATGACACTTTCCCGGCTGCGATGAGCATTGCCGCTTATGAGATGGTTGTTCGCACCACTCTCCCGGGAGTGGAATTGCTCAGGAATACACTGGCAAAGAAATCCGAAGAGTTTAAAGATCTTGTTAAAACCGGGCGCACCCACCTCATGGATGCAACCCCACTTACCCTCGGACAGGAATTTTCGGGTTATGTTTCCCAGCTCGATCACGGGATCCGGGCCCTGAAAAACACCCTCCCCCATCTTTCAGAACTTGCGCTGGGCGGGACTGCTGTGGGTACTGGACTTAATGCACCCAAAGGGTATGACGACCTTGTCGCAAAAAAAATTGCGGGGCTTACCGGGCTTCCTTTTATAACAGCCCCTAACAAATTCGAATCACTTTCGGCTCATGATGCCTGCGTGGAAACATCGGGTGCGCTTAAAACCCTTGCTGTAAGCCTGATGCACATAGCAAGCAACATTCGTCTTTCAGCATCCGGGCCCCGCTGCGGCATCTGTGAGCTCATGCTTCCCGAAAATGAACCCGGTTCCAGCATTATGCCGGGAAAGGTCAATCCAACCCAGCCCGAAGCCATGACTATGATCTGCGCCCAGGTTCTGGGTAACGATGTGGCCATAAACATTGGCGGTATCAGCGGGCATTTCCAGCTGAATGTGTTCAAGCCCCTCATCATTTCCAACCTGCTCATGTCGGCCCGCCTGATAGGCGACGCCTGCATTTCGTTCAACGACAACTGCGCCGTGGGGATCCAGCCCAATCTTGCTGCCATCAGCAGGAATCTTGAAAACTCACTCATGCTGGTAACGGCCCTTAACCCCCATATCGGCTATGACAACTCGGCCAAAATAGCTAAAAAAGCGCATAAGGAAAATAAAACGCTAAGGGAAGCCACCCTTGAACTGGGTCTTCTGAGTGATGAAGATTTCACTAAAATCGTTGATCCCAAAAAGATGACAGGCCCTAAATAAAGGCCTCTACGGGTTCTACCTCCCGTCATCTTTCAGAATCTGGATCTCTTTAATGGAGTCTTTTTTCTTATCGGTTTTGATATCCATCAGGTCCTTGTGGTCTTCGGTCATCTTTTTGGCTTCCTGCTGAATCATATCGGTCAAAGGAATTCCTTTGTCCCTGGCCCGTTTCTGGAGTATCTGCATCCAATCGGGGTTATTCCTGATCTGCCTGATAAAAAATGCCAGGGTGTCAATTTTAGTGACATGGGTTGTAGTGTCATGGGGAATGAAGATCAGGTCCTGTTTGAGGTTGACCAGCTTGTAAACATACGCCTTTCGAATGGTATCGCGTCCCCGCATGATAGTGATGGTATCAGGGGGAAGTATCAACTCAAACAGCTTGCCAAAAAGGCCTACCGGATCTTCATAATCATCGCTTAAGGCAATGTAATAAGCATCCTCATCCTTCTTCATGCTTCCCCTGATGCGGTTTATCCACTGGTACTTATGAATACGCTCGAGGCTGCCTATGGCATATACCTTCCGCCCCATTGGCCTTGCGACATAATAGTCGAAGTTGGCCGCTGGGAACCAGCGGAAAGTGAAAATCGGGGAATTCCTGTCCATGATGGAGTGTTGTTCATCCCAGGCTGCAAGGGGAGCGAATTTTTCACCCAGCTGTTTCCATCCGCAGAGGTCAGCCGAAACATCATCCACCTTCCATTTTTTCAGGGGGACCCATCCGTACCGGATCTGTGTTCCGGCCAGGGAGATCACGGCAAGCATGAAACCCATGGATATCGCCAAAGGCCACGGAACAAGCCTAAGCCTGCCGGTCTTTGATGAAGGGGTTGCAAGCCAGGCTGCAGCAATCAGTATAAAACCGATATAGGCTGGGCCTGTCCAGTGGGGCAGTGTTGAACGGAAAAGTGAAAAGGAAAGGAACACCACCCATAGGGGCAGGCTTACCCACAAGATAAGGCGGAGGTATGATTTTTCGAGGATTTCCTTTCCCCTGAAAAGCGCAATAAAGGCCAGGATGATAATGATGATATTGACCGGGTTGTTGTAGAAGAACTGCCCTACTATTTCGGTAAGGAGATACTGGAGTTGTATACCCGATTGGGTGATTCCGACCCGGCTTTCATGAAATGTGAAACTGATATAGTTGTTATTGGCGTTCCAGAAAACAACAGGCATGAACAGCAGGACCGCCATCAGTAAGGCTATCCAGCTTTCCTTAGCCAGCAGCCATTTCCTGTTATGGAACAGAATATACATCCCGGCCCCGAAAAGCAAAAACACCGTGTGATATTTCGAAAGCAGTGCAAGACCAATGGTGATCCCGGCAAAGAAAAGACGAGTCCTGCTTTGACTGGAAACCGACTCATCAGGCAGGGAACAGATCAAAAGGTACATGCTCACTAACCAGAAAAAGACCTGGGGAGTATCGGGGAGAATGAAGGTTCCTACAAGGATAAAGCCATAAAAGGAAGCAGTGAACAGGAAGGCTGCGTATAAGCCGGCAGCCGGGTTTTTGATCTTTTTCCCGATCAGGAAGATCACCCAGGTTGAAGCAGTTCCAAGCACCACCGAGCCCAGGCGGAGAAAAATTTCACTGTCGTACCTCAGGTTGAGCGTAAAAAGCTGAATCAGCAAACCAACCATAGGCGGGTGGTCGAAATGACTCATGTCGGGGAACCTGGCATACGTCCAGTAATACACCTCGTCGTTGCCCAGCTCAATGGAACCGGCAACCAAAGCCCTGATGGCTGCCGATAAAACCAGCAGTATCCCTAATGCCCAATATATCTTACGGTTCGATGGCATCCTTGCCCGGCTTTGATTTTTTATTTCTTCTTAAACTCCAGACAGCCCAAAAAATTGCAATGAGGGCCCCGAAACTAATGAACCTGAATATCCATGTCCTCGGCCAGTTAATTTCGGCTTTCAGATCATTCACCGCCAGCTCGCCGCTGTAACGGAAAACCGGGTTCAGATAAATGATATCCCCCAAACCAATGGTAGGATGGGCATGGTGGGCTATGAAAGTTATCTGGGTGCGTATATACGTATCTTCAGAGGTAAATCGGTACCAGAGACCGGAAGGGCCGTAAACGGATTTCCTGATCCGGCCATCCTGGCCGATAAACATGACCTTGAAAACCTCTCCGCTTACCGAAACCTTAAGGGTATCCCCTGCCATCTTAACATATCTCAGTCGGGGGATCCTTTTGGCAAGGCCGGCTTTCTGCTTAAACGTCCATTTGTTTCCCATATAGATCTCAACACCGTAGGACCTGCCGCTTTTTAGCGACTTTATTATGGAATCCCTCTGGATAACAGTCGAGTGAACATAGGTGGCGCAACGCTGGATCTGGTAGGGATCCTCTATATTATGGGCATCGTCATCGGCCAGTATCCATACAACATGGCCCGACGAAAGGGCTGCATCCCACTGGGGAATTGACCTCCAGTTATTATCAAGAACTTCAACCAGGTCATAATTTGAAAGATATTTCATATCCTTCAGGGTATATCCTCCTTCCCAGTCGGGATGAGCGATAGCAACGACTTCATTCTGCGGCCTCAGCAGGTCAAGGATATGCTGCTTGTGGTTCAGGTTCTGAACTATTGAATAATCCATCCAAAGGACCTCTTTTGCCCCTATCAGCATCTGGTGCTTCTTCCTTACTCCATAACCATGTTCATAGGCCGGGATATAAAATGCCGAATCCTTAAACTCCTTCGAGATACTCTGGTAATTCGAAATCTGCGGAAGATCGTACTTCAGCATCTGCCTGTAAACCTTGTACAGCTCCTGTGCCGTATTCTTACGGCCTGAGGTAAGCCCCCACCACTCCTTTACATGAAAGTGGAAATTGCTTTTTCTCCAGCAGCTGCTGTCAAGCCCCTCGTAAGGGTTAAAGAATTTATTACCTGAAAAGACCTGAGGTTCCGGGAAATCATACACAGGAGCCCAGAAATACAGTACGGCCTCAAATCCCATCAGCAGCAAAACGAAATAAACGAGTAAGCGGAATACCCTTCCAGCGATCTTCTTCATTCTGCAAAGTTAAAATAAACTGATGAGCAGCCGAATATTCAGATACGTCACTATGGCAGCAATGAACAGCAACAATGCAGTAGTCCGCTTTTTATTCACATGCACGCCCATGACCTGGGCCGATGAAGTGAGGCGGATCTGCATTAAAATGGTAAAAGGCAGCTGAATACTCAGTACCATCTGCGAGATGATAAGTCCCTGGTATGGATTCCTGATAAGGAAGATGATGAGCACCGCCAGCACCAGTGAAAGCATCACTCCAAGCCTGGAATGGCTGTCTTTGATATCGTAAGGCTCCCCGTAAATTCCAGCAAGTATGGAACCTCCCGCCATACCCGATGTGATGGTCGAAGCTAGTCCCGAAAACAGCAGGGCCACGGCAAACACCACGCCTGCGTGGCCGCCGAGCAAAGGCTTGAGAATGCTTACAGCCTGCTGAAGCTCCTCCACCGGGGTTTTACTCATGAAAAACGTTGCTGCCGCCAATATGATGATCGCGCTGTTTATAGCCCAGCCAATGATCATAGAAAACAATGTGTCGTAAAATTCAAACTTTAACTGTCGGCGGATGACTGCCTCGTTTTCGAGATTCCACTGCCGGCTTTGAATTATTTCGGAATGTAAAAAGAGGTTGTGGGGCATCACCACTGCGCCAAGCACGCTCATCACAATGATCATCGAACCTTCGGGGATGGAAGGATTGACCCAGCCAATCCCTGCTGCCGCCCAGTCGACCTTCACCAGGCTTAGCTCATAAAGGAACGATAGCCCGATGATGGAAACAAAAGCAATGATGAATTTTTCAATTTTCCTGTATGAATTGGTGAACAGCATGATCATTACGAAAGCCAGTGTAAGAATTGCGCCTGCAGGTACCGGGATCCTGAACATCATGTTAAGGGCGATGGCCGCACCCAGGATTTCGGCCAGGGAAGTGGAGACTGATGCCCCCATTGCCGTCCAGAGAACCGACTTTGAGATCCATGGCCTGGTATACATGGTGGCCGCTTCCGAAAGGCAGAGGCCTGTAGCAATTCCCAGGTGGGCGACATTATGCTGGAGAATGATCAGCATAATCGTTGAAAGGCTGACCATCCAAAGCAGGGTATAACCATACTCCGATCCCGCAGCAATATTCGAGGCCCAGTTGCCGGGATCGATAAACCCAACGGTTACCAGCAAACCCGGACCAATATAGCGGAGAATGTCGAGCCCGCCAAAACCGGGTTTGTGATCCCGACTCCTAAGATCTTTGAGAAATTTATTCAGCATACTTTAGAGAGCCAAGTTACGAATATTGAATTATTTTTAAGAACTTCGTACTTTATTCAACTATATGACTGTTCCGAAAAACCTGACAGCTCTTTTCGAAGCCAGCATCCGCGATAACTGGGATAACCGGGCATTATCCGATTACGGCGGATCGGCTTTTACATATAAGGATGTTGCTGCAAGGATACTGGCTATCCACGGGATATTCAGGGAAAACGGGATTAAAAAAGGCGACAAGGTCGTGCTCCTTGGGAAAAACTCGGCAAACTGGGGGATCGTTTATATAGCCACAGTGGCTTTCGGTGCCGTGGTTGTGCCTATACTTCCCGACTTCAAGCCCGACGATGTTCATTATATCAGCACACATTCCGATGCCTGCCTGATGTTCGTTGAAGAGTTCATCTTTAAGGAACTTAAAGTCACCGAGATGCCCCTGATCAGGGTTGCTTACAGGATACAAAACAATGAGGTGCTGTATTGCAAAGAAGATGGATATCGAATATCGAATAACGAACAACGGATATTGAACGAAGGGGATGCTGAAATCACAGAGGAAATGATACGGTTTGATGAATTTTCACCAGAAGACATTGCCGTTATCAGCTATACCTCCGGAACAACAGGCTTTTCGAAGGGAGTGGTGCTTCAGCATAAAAGCCTTTACGGCAATATCCTTTATGCCCACAGGAATATGCCTCTCAAGGCCAAGGACAGGATCCTTTCGTTCCTGCCCCTCGCCCACACTTATGGTTGCGCTTTCGAATTTCTTTTCCCTTTCACCCTGGGATGCGACATCACTTTCCTCACAAAAACCCCTTCGCCCAAAATTATCATGCAGGCCTTCCAGGAAATAAAGCCCGCTCTTATCCTGAGCGTTCCCCTGGTCATCGAAAAGATCTACAAGACCCAGATCCTTCCCCTGTTTCGCAAGCCCGCACTGAAAATCCTGCTGGCGATACCGGGCATCAACATCCTCATTCATAATAAAATAAGGAAAAAATTGTATGATGTCTTTGGAGGTAATTTCAAAGAACTGGTCATTGGAGGAGCTGCGTTCAATATGGAGGCAGAAAGGTTTTTCAGGAAAATAAAATTCCCGTTCACCGTTGGATATGGCATGACCGAATGCGGGCCTTTGATGTCGTATGCGTCGTGGAAAACAACCCGGCTCGGGGCATCAGGAAGGGTCGTGGACGAACTGGAACTTAAAATTGACTCTCCCAATCCTTATCATATTACAGGCGAGATACTTGTAAAAGGATCGCATGTGATGCTGGGGTATTATAAAAACGATGAAGCCACGAAACAGGTTATTGATGCTGGCGGATGGCTTCATTCGGGAGACTTGGGAGTGATAGACAGGCAAGGGAATATCTACATCAAGGGCCGCAGCAAGAGCATGATCCTGGGGCCTTCGGGGAAGAACATATATCCCGAAGAGCTGGAATCCCACCTGAACAACCGTTTCATGGTGATGGAATCCCTTGTTCTTGAACGTGACGAAAAACTCATTGCCCTGATTTTCCCCGACTATGATGCCGTTGAGAAGGCCGGGCATACGAAAGAAGAGCTCGACAAGGTCTTCAAAGGATACATCCACGATCTGAATCATCATGTGCCCAAATACATGATGGTATCGGGTTTCGAGATTCACACCTCGGAATTCGAAAAAACGCCCAAACGGAGTATTAAACGTTTCCTTTACAAATAATGAAAAAACAATTTACTATACTGATTACGGCCTTTCTCATCCTGGCCGTGCATACGGTATTCGCCCAGAAAGGCAATGCCGGCAAAACCGAGGTCATCATCCTCCATATTAACGATATGCATGCCAAGATCGATGGTTTTGCAAAGCTTAAGCACCTTGCCGACAGCTTAAGGCACCGCCATCCTTATGTTTTTATCGTGGCGGCGGGAGATAACTTTACCGGTAATCCTTATGTTGATATGGTGGCCGATAAAGGGGCCCCGATGATCGACCTGATGAACCAGGCGGGTTTTTGCCTGAGTTGTTTTGGCAACCATGAATTTGACCTTGGGCAGGTCTTTCTTCAAAAAAGGATTGACCAGGCCAGGTTCCCTTTCATCTGCGCCAATATGAAGACAGGCTCATCGGGTCTGAAACAGCCCCCGGCTTATGATGTCCTCAAAGCCGGCAGCCTGCAGATCCCCGTGCTGGGCCTAATCGAAATAAACGGCAACGGCATACCCGATACCCATCCATCCAAAGTCACAGGCCTCACTTTCAGCGATCCGCTGAAGACGGCCGGGGAGTATGTTGAATTGAAGAAGAAGTACGGCAGCCTGATCGCTCTTACCCACCTGGGAGTGGAAACTGATGAGAAACTGGCCAGGGAATACCCACAATTCGATGTGATCATCGGCGGTCATTCTCATACAATATTGAAAAACGCTCTTACCGAAAACGGGGTGATGATAGTGCAGACCGGTTCTTACCAGCGTTTCATCGGCAAACTCACCCTTGTGTTCAGGGGGAACATAATTGAAGAAAAATCCGATACCCTGATTGCCATGGAGTCACTTAACGGTTCAGACCCTGCCCTGGAATCGGCAACAGGAAAATATGAAAACAACCCTGAATTCGAGAAAGTTGTGGGTATTGCCATAAGCCCGGTAAGCGGCAAGCAGGACCTGGGAGCCCTGTTTACCGATGCAGTAGCCTGGGCGGCTAAAACCAATTTCGCTTTTCAGAACAAGGGAGGGATCAGGATACAAAGCCTTAACGAGGGTGAAATAAAAGTAAAAGACATTTACCGGCTCGATCCTTTCGGGAACCAGGTTGTGGTTTATTCATTAAGCGGGAAACAGATCGGCTCGCTTATTCTTAATTCCTATAAAAAAGAAAGGGAAATTGACCTTATACCTTCGGGAATGACCTATATGATAATCAAGGGGGAAAACGGGAAGCCGGCAGAGCTTAAAATGTATAATCAATCGGGCAAACCACTTGATCCCGACAAAAAATATACCGTTGCCCTGAACTCTTATATTTCGGCTGCCTATACGTTTGAGAACAGCGATCACGGGACCATACGGGATATTACAACCGAAGAATGCCTTATCAGCTTCCTGCTTTACAGGCACAAGGTACAATACAAGGATGCCCAAAGGGCAAAACTCAGGGACAAGAAATAATAAAACCGGGTTTTTATATAGCCCGGGGCAATTCCGGTTGAGTCTCAGTTTCAAATTACGGTCAACTGAGATTATCCCCCTTTCGTCTGCTGTTTTCGGTGATTCGTCGAAATTAACTATACAGCCTTGCCGCCGGGATGTATATTTGCCTAAAATTCAGAATTTATGGAAGCCATTCACTCTTTCTTTGCCGCCTTCGACATCTTCGGTATAATTTTCCAGTATTTTCTTGACAGCTTTACACGTTTCGCTGCAATATTCGAACGTTCATTCAGCTTTATAACCATACCCATCGGAAGGCTCATCAGTTCCCATCCGTCATTCTATTATAGCCTCATCATGGCCGGGACGCTTTTCGGCTTATACTTTGTTGCCACCACTGTTCTTGAATCCAGGGCCAGGGCACGCAAGATCAAAAAGTAACAGGTTTTCCCCACATCATGAATATAAGCTGGGGAATCACCGTGTTATCAAGATAACGGCCTCTCACAGGATCAGTCTGACCCGCCAATACATTGTACATTTCAGCCCCTTTTCCTTTAGCCCAAACCCCGACCAGAGCATTGGTGTGATCCCTGCTGTTGTATTTTAAGCCAGGCATTTTATTTTTCCCGTTATCAGATACGGGGGTGAATACAGGGCCTCCCCAGAGGTTGCCGCATTCATGGTCTGCAGTGATGATCAGCAGGGTCTCATTCCAGCTGGAATTTTTATTTACCCAGGCAATCACCGTATCTATGGCGTCGCTGAAGCCCTTCATCTCCTCCAGCATCCTTCCCTTTTGGTTGTCGTGGTTAGCCCAGTCGACCGCCCCTCCCTCGATCATGACAAAAAAACCATTGGGATTATTGTCAAGTACGTTAAGCCCTCCCCTTACCATTTCGGCCAAAGTTGGTAGGTTTGGGTTAAAAGGAGTGGTAAACGGAGGGGAATCTTTCGTCTCATTTTTACCGAAATCCCTGCTTTGCTGAAGCGTGGAATGTACTTCGGGCACTCCAAGAACCCGCTTCGGGGTCTTGCCATACATGAGTTTTCGAAAATCCTTCTCTGAAGTGATCAAAGTCCATGGATCAGGTATTTTATCACCGTTTACATCTGTAACCTGGTATATCTTATTATTTATAATGAAGGAGGTCTGAATCCCGCTGCCCGACTTGAGTGAAAGCCAGAGGTTGCTGTCGGCCACGAATTTTGCGCTTGCCCATTTCGGCCCGGTATTTTTCCCGTTTTCGTCGAATTCGGGATTTCCGCAACCCATGATCAGGTCACAGCGGCTCCTGAACAGCATATAGGTTGCAAGTTCCTCGTAATGCTGCCTTGTCCGGTTATGGGCAACAAACCCTGCAGGGGTGGCATGGCTGAACGGGACCGAGGTGATAACACCTGCCGATTTACCAATGCTTTTCGCAAGTTCACACAGATTCAACAGGGTGTCGTATGTTACCGAAAGCCCGATCACATTATTATAGGACTTCCGGCCTGTTGCCAGTGCAGTAGCTGCAGCCGCCGATTCTGTAAAATCCTTTTTAAGGTAGAGCGAATCCTTCCATGCCAGGGCGGGATTATAACCAACCGACCAGCTGAGTTTCGTCGTATCTTTCTCTTTATATTCACCTGATTTTGCAGGATACGTGGCAGCTGAGAGTTTAACCGGGAAAGACTCTATCTGCATGGGGCCGAAAAAATAATCTGCTGCTTTAACACAGTTATAACCCATACCATCGCCTATCATTATGATGACGTTTTTAGGTTTGGGGAAGGAGGATTGGGACATGGCTTTCTGAGCCAGGGATGTTCCCCCGGTCGATGAGATTAAAAGCAGGGCCAGGATCAAAAAAGCATAATTCCGTTCATATTTCATTTTATTCCTTTCGTTAGTTGTTCCAATACCATTTCAGGAGCGATGCTCCTGATGCAGTGACAATTGCCGGAATGCCGGCAATCGCTGCAATTCCTGTCAAGAACAAGAAAGCAGGCTTTATCGCCGAGGGGTGCCCAGCGCTGGGGGAAGATAGGCCGCATGGGTGCATACAGGCCAATTGCGAGAATGCCAAAAGCTGCGGCAAGATGAAGCGGCCCGGTGCTGGCCGCAACCAGCCCATCGCAGGATGCAATAAATTCAAGCAGTTCTGAAAGGGATAGCCGCCCGGTCATGTCGTTGATCCTTCCTTTATGAGAAAGCAGGAAATCCCGCATCAGTTCCCCCTCTTCACTGGTCCCGGTGACAGTGATGCTGAATTTTTCCGGCGGAAGAAGATCAATCAGCTTCCCGAAATTTTCAAGCCCCCATTCACGGGCGCTGCCTTTTGACTTAGGGTGAAGGATTAGCCTGAATTTCGGCTTACTGTCGCCTTCCCGCAACACCGGCAATTGCCCCTTCAGACCGTAATATTGAGGTATTTCGGCAAGGCCGAATTCCCTTTTAATCCCTAAAGGTCCAAGTAATTTCAGGCTTAGCTGGACCTCGTGAAGGTTCGAATTCTTACGCGAAAAATGAAGCAGTTGGTTGCAGGTATACCAGGTAAATGCCCGGTGAGAAGTTGCAATCCTTTGCGGAATCATTGCGGCCCTGGCTGCTTTGCATATTTCCTTCACCGGAAAAACATGAATTATCACATCCGCTTTGAGCTCAGCGAGTGCCCCTGCAAGCATTCCGGGTTTTGAAATTTCGTCAAGGTCGACAAACCGGTCTACGAACCGGCATGCTTCGATGACAGGGCGGGTATAGTTTCGCCCGAGGAAAATGATGGTACATTCGGGAAATGTTTCTTTCAGAACACCGGTCATTGGGAGCGTAAGCACCACATCCCCAATGCTGTCGGTCCTGCTAAGAATGATTCTCATGATTTCAGTATGGCTTTTGGTCATTATTACCGGGCAAATTTAGAATTTTTGGTTCCATCTATAATATTTTTAATTTTACTTCATTGTATCCGGGAGTAATATTTTACGGGAATTTGTTGTAAATTGTGTGTAAAATTCATCATTATGGAAGATTTTGAAAAAATCCTGGTCCTTGACAATGAATTCGAGGCGGAACTTATGGAGGAAGTACTTATGGATAAGCAGATCCCATATGGGATCATAATACGTGAGGATTCCGCTTTAGGCGGTATCGTTGACCTTGAAGAAGGATGGGGTTACCTGGAAGCACCCGCCCGCTGCAGGGAAGAGATCATGAAGATTTATCAGGAGATCCAGGATACATCAACTGATCCGGGAGAAGAGGAAGCGTGATGGGCTGGAAACGTTTTCTTGAGAATTTTCCCTGGTTTGAAGGGGAAGGCGGGTTTCCGCTGCCTGCATATTCGGAGTTTATGCCGCCCATGCATATCGGCTTCAGGCCCCATGACGGGCAGGTTTATCCCTGGCATTTCAAAGAGGATGACCTGTATGGCTTTTATTTAAGCGAAGCGGAAGAGTTTCTGCATCTGAGGCCCGGAATGCAAAACATAGGGTTGCAATGCATGGAGCATATGATACAACTGGGTAAAGGAAAACTTCCGCCAAGTATCGCCGGTCGTCATAACCGCAACCTGAAGGATAATCCATTCTGGCCGGATGAGCTTGCCTCAAAAGCAGGAAACCTTGATTACGAGAGGTATGTTTTGCTGGCTCCCCTGGCTTTATCCAAAACCAAGGACGATAAAGGCAGGTCGAGGTGGACCTTGTTCGGGAGCAGTGAGCAAGGTCCTGAAAAAGCATTCTGGAAATCGTTTTTCAAAGGAGAAAATGAAGAATATCCCGAATCCTTTTTCCTTAGATTCATGGGCAGGATCTTCCATCATGCCTATGACCGTAAAATCCATACTTCCGAGGCCATGCTTGAGGCAGGTTTCCGCATACTTCCCTCTTCAGGGAAATTGCCCGCCAAACACTGGAACGAGGCGGCACTGCCTTCATGGACTTCAAAATACCTTGTTTCGGAGAGCGACGATTTTGCAGATGCTGTGTACCTGCTTACCTTCCAGCCTTTCGGTTGCCTTCCCGGGCTGGTCAAACAAAAATATTTCTCAGGTGACTTAGCCCTGATCCCCTTCCCGGGCAGCCTTTCGCCATGGGGGAACAAGGAATACATCAGCCTGTCGGACAAGCTTTATAATGCGATACAGTTTCCCATGCTGAGGCTGGTCTCCCGAAATGAAGATAATTACGGGATCAGGGTTCCCCAGTCGGGCTGGTTTCACGAACCCTCGCCGGGGAATGAGAAACCCGACATCCTCGAGGAACTCCTGCTAAATACCTATGTACGCACAAGCCGCTGGGACCGGGCTGATAAAACCGCTAACCCCCTGGTTGGCAGTAAGGAGATCGACCCTGTCGCTCAAACTCTATTTAACACCACGCTTGCGGCCCTTGACTTGTATAACAAACCCATGGCCAGGAATGTGCAGCTTCTGAACGAACATATAGAACTTCTGCTTGACGGCCCGAGGGCAGGGAAGAAGGAAATAGAACATGCCGCTAAAGTCGTACTCTCAGGAGGGCTTTTCCGTTACCGTTTTTATTTTCCGCCCATGCAGGCCGGGAAGCATGAGATCTTCTGGCACAGACCGCTTGTGGCATGCATTGATACGGCGACTGCAGCTCCCATCGTTTTCCCCGATCTCCTTCACGGGTACCTCACCGCTTATGATACGGCAGGTCCGGATCCCTCAAGAGCGATCGAGCTATGGCCCAGGATGATGGAAAGGCAGCCCCATACCTCCATCCTGAAACATTTTATCTCGGAGCATGACCACAGCAAGCACCTGACCGCTTTCAACCTGATGACCTTAATGGATGTTTGCGAATTGCTTGAATTGCCATCCCTCGAAAAAGACTTTGCCCGCCACCTGATCAGGATTAAAAAAGATGCAGGCCTTGAAGACTGGCTGGGGATTCTGCATGAACGGACATACCAGCCTGGGCTGGCCCACAGGTCAAGGGTGTTCATAGAAAACATTGTAAGGGATAACGATACCTCGCTGCAGCCCCTGACGTTCGGCCATACAGCTACAAGAAAATACGAAGAGGATTTTTGGAACAGGATATGCTTCCTTGCCTGCGGCGATTATATCAACAAGGACAATGCCGATGTGGTCCAGGACCATCCCACCCTGAGTAAAACGAGGCATAAGGAAAGGGACCTTCACAGGCTGGGCGATTACCTGCTCAGCAGCCACCGAAAGGCCATTGCAGACGCCGGTATGCAAGGGATGGCCGAAGCAGGTGAGTTACCCTTCAAATGGGAGACCGATTTTGATTTTACACAGTTTGGTGGCTGGAAAGCCAACCTGGAGGGTACCGAATATGAAAGGAACATCCTTGTTATCATACCTGGGAAGAACAGGAAAGAAGCCGTGATCATGGGCGACCATTACGACACGGCTTATATGGAAGATGTGTATGACAAGTCGGAAGGCGGAACCGGGGCAAGGCTTTCAGCTGCCGGGGCCGACGACAATCATTCTGCGACTTCCACCCTGCTTCTTGCCGCTACTGCGTTTTTGAAGCTTTCAAAGGAAGGCAAACTTGAAAGAGATATCTGGCTCATCCATCTTACCGGGGAGGAATTCCCTTCGGACTGCATGGGAGCCAGGGATTTCTGCCGGAACTATGTACAAAAAACCCTTAAGATGCGCAGGGAGGACAACAGCTATAAAGACCTCAGTGATGTGGAAGTTAAAGGGGTTTTTGTGATGGATATGATTGCGCACAACCGCGATAATGCAAAGGACATCTTCCAGATATCCCCGGGGCGAACCCTTGAATCGGTAAACCTCGGGTATAAGGCCCACCTGGTCAACCGGACCTGGAATAAACTCGCCTTGGAGCAGAATTCGGGACCGGAGAGGGCCGGTTGCAAAAGAGGGGAAAGGATTAAAATGCAGGATGCTGGATCAGGGATAAAGGATGCAGGATACAGTATGCAGGATACAGTATCAGGGGTTCAGGATTCGGGATGCAGGATTCCCGAAAAGGCATTGTTCCTGCCCCTTGAAGGGGAAGTTCGTACTTGGGAAGATGCTACCAGTTCATTATACAATACCGATGTGATGATATTTTCCGACATCGGGATCCCCTGTGTTCTTTTCATGGAAAATTATGACATCCATCGCCAGGGATATCATGACACCCATGACACCATGGAAAACATTGACCTGGATTATGGTTCGGCATTGTCGGCGATTGCTATTGAAACCGTTGCCCAGGTTGCGGCAGGGAAATGAAGCGAGAAAATATTCATGAGATAAGCCAGCAGGATAAACCCTACACCAAAGATGCCGGCGATATCTGCAGTTGTCAGCTAGGATGATTCCCTGTTCTGCGGAACAAGAATTTGAGCAGGATCTGGTCGAAGAGTACTATGAAAATGCCCACCCCTATCAGTCCCGTTACCATAAAACGGTTCCTTGCAATCCAGTTAATCCAGGGCAAAGGATCAGTTTTGGCAGGAAAAACAAGGCAGGTCACCATAATAATGAGCGCTGCTATTACCAGGCCGGCCTTCAGGCCGAATTCCGAAAGAAGTTCTTTCCAGGCCAGCTGTTTCTCCAGCTTTTTTACCAGAAGGGAGGTAAATGTGTCGGGAATGATAAAATCGGGGGGCTGACGAAGGGCATCGTCGATCAGGCCATCCAGGTTTTCGTTAAATTCTTTCATTTCCATGACTGCAAATTTAAAATTATTCTGCCTCAAAAAGCACCTGCTGCATATCGGGGACCAGTTCCGTCATTTTCTGCCTGATGATCTCCCGGCCCCGGCTAAGGTAACTTTTAACAGTGCCCTCGGGCATTCCCGTGATCTCTTCAATTTCCCTGTATGAAAATTCTTCCAGGTGAAACAAAGTGACAACGGTTCTGTACTGTAAAGGCATTTTTTCAATGATCTGGTGGACGAGTTTTTTCATGGTATTCCTGTCGATATTGTTCAGCAAGGGCGACACATCCGATGTCGCCAGGCTCACAGGCCCCAGGGAAGATGCATCGGAAAGCACTTCACGCTTGCTTTTCCTCACATGGTCAACGCAGGCATTATAAGCAATGGACCCTATCCAGGTCGAGAGTTTGGAATCCCCCCTGAACTTATCTATCTGCTTAAATACCCTGATAAATACTTCCTGGCAAAGATCCTCCGCATCCTCCTGGCGGTTCGTCATCCGCAGTACCATATGCCATACCAAGTTCCGGTGTTTATCGACCAGGAACCTGAATGCATTTGTATTTCCTGCTTTCAGGGCGTTGACCAGTGCAACATCATCCATTGTATTATACGTCGCTCAGTTTTATAAAAGGTTGCAGTTAAATGTAATAAATTAATCAAGCGAGATACACCATGTACAATGTACAATGTACCAGTACCCAGTACCAAGTACCCAGTACCAAGTACCAAGTGCCAGACAAATAAAAGGCATTATGCAGGAGCCGGGATCACTTGATAAAAAAATCTCCTGTTTCTGCAACCTTTTCATCAGGGCTTCGACTTATTAAGCAAATGTTAAATTTTAAAACCCTTGCCATATGAGTGAACAAATTGGAGCCGCAATCGTAACTGCGGTAGTATTCTTCGGATTATATTCCTTATTGAAAGTGCTGACCGACTACCTGTTACGTCGCAAGATAGTCAACAGCGGACATATTGAGAAAGCCGGGATCATGGAAAACATCAGCAGCGAAACCAACAAATATCCAACCCTGAAATGGGGCCTGGTAAGCCTTTTTGCCGGTGCAGGCATGATACTCATCCAGATCCTTTCCAGGGCTGGGCGCCTTAACTGGGACCAGGGCGCCGATGCGTTTCTTCCCGTAGGGATTGAACTGATATTTATTGCCGCAGGTTTCCTGTTGTTTTTCTTCATTGCCACGTCAAAAAAGTCGTGATTTGTGAGCCGTGTCCGACGATTCTAAAGGAACACGTAAATGAAATAAACAATTGTTCCGAATAACCGTGAACCGGATTTAGAGTCAGGGTTCACGGTTTCCGGCTTTCAACAGGTACCCGCCGGCCATTCCACCTTCGGGGCCTAATTCAATAATAAAATCAGCCTCGGCAACGATCTGCCGGTCATGTTCAATGATGATAAGAGTATTTCCCTGGCCGGCCAGGCCGTTGAAAAGCTTTAAGAGGTTTTCAATATCGCTGAAATGAAGTCCCGTTGAAGGCTCATCGAATAGGAAAAGAGATGCGGGATGCGGGATGCGGCGTGTAATTTGGTTCAATAATTCCTTTGACAGGTTTAACCGCTGGGCCTCGCCTCCCGAAAGGGTATTCAAAGGCTGTCCCAGCTTAAGGTAACCCAGGCCGGCCAGTTCAAGATTCAGAAGGATTGAACTAAGGTTCTTATTCCCCATGAAGAAAGCTGATGCTCCGGCCAGGCTCAATTCGAGTACTTCTGCAATATTTGCTCCCTGGTACCTCACTTCCAGTATACCGGGCCTGTATCTTTTTCCAAGGCAACCCTCGCATTCCCTGTAAATATCGGGCATGAAATCCATGCTGATCCTGGTCCTGCCTGTGCCCTCGCAGGCAGGGCATTGAGATTGTTTGCCAAGGAAAGAAAAATGGTTCTTGCCGAAGCCCTTTTTCTTTGCATCTTCCGTTGATGCAAACAGCGTCCTTACCAGGTCGAAAACCCCTGAATAGGTTGCAACAACGGCAAGCGGGGAGCTGAATTCCTCCCTCTGTTCCACAGTGACAATCCGGCTGAAGTTTTCAAAACCGCTTATTCCGCTGCAACCGACAGCTCTTCCCTCCTGCCAGGAGGCATGGAGAAGATCAAAAACCAGGCTGGATTTCCCGCTTCCCGATACCCCGGTAACACAGATGATGCCTCCCGAAGGAATTTCCAGGTCGAAATTTTTCAGGTTATGGATGAAGGCATTGTTTATTCTGAGTCCGGATGACATCGCCCTGGGAGCATGTTTTACAGGGTTCAGCAAGGTTCGCAGGTATTTCCCCGTTATCGAATTCACCGATCCCATGATCTCTTTGGGACTGCCTTCGGCAACGATCTCACCACCCAGGGATCCGGCGCCGGGACCCATATCGATGATATGATCGGCCCCTAGAATCAACTCCCGTTCATGTTCAACGGTAATCACTGTATTTGACGAAGCGATTAGCTGCCTTATATGTGTGAGCAACCTTGAAATATCCCGGGAATGCAATCCTGCCGTAGGTTCATCAAGTACGTAGATCATCCCCGACAGTCCCGAACCGGTCTGTCCGGCCAGTTGCAGGCGCCGGGTTTCACCATGGGAGAGGGAACCTACGCTCCGCGAAATCGTCAGGTACGAAAGGCCGAGGGTTTCCAGGATAGCCAGCCTGCGGAGGATCTCAGCAATCAAGGGTGTACTTATCACGGTAATGTCAGCTTGTTCAGGCCTGCTTAAAAACTCAATGCAGCCGGCAATGCTGAGCTCCGATATTTCCTTTATGTTCTTATGGCGGATGAGCCATGACAAAGCCCCGGCATTTAATCTGCTTCCAAGGCAATCCGGGCATTCCAGGCTGCTCATCACATGGATCATATTCTCGCCCCGGTGGTCGGCATGCTTGCGGGTATATTCTTCATTGACCAATTTAAGAAAGCCCTGCCAGCGGCCTTTGAACTGATGCACTCCGCTTCGCTTGTTCCTGAGGAATTCCCAGCTTACATCATAAGTCTCGTCCCCGCAACCTTCGAGGGCAAGTTCTTTTGCTACGTCCGAAAGTTCGTTCCATGGCCTGCTGTAATCAATTCCATGCTTCTCCCCTACGGCCCTGAGGCTTGCAGTATACTGCCCGTAAGGATCCCCATAAAACCTGCCTGTTTTGCTGCCGTCCATCGCCCCCTGCAGTATGGATAGTCCGGGATTGCTTATAAGTTTTGCAGGATCGCAAAGTGTAAGCATTCCAAGCCCGTCACATGCGGGGCAGGCGCCCTGGATGTGGTTGAAAGAGAACAGGCTTGAGAGCGGCCTTTCGCCCGGGCCTTCGCCTGCCTTTGAAAACAGCAGGCGGAGGAGGTCGTAAATCCCGGTATAAGTCCCTACGGTAGAGCGGGGATTGGTTTGCAGGCCCGACTGTTCAACGGCAAACGAGGGTCGCAAGCCTTGAATCTCATCAAAATCCGGTTTATCCTTCATCCCTATCCGGGATCTTGCATAGGCCGAAAAATTGCCCAGGAAGCGGTTCCGGGCCTCGGCATGAATGGTATCGAAAGCCAGGGAAGATTTGCCGCTGCCCGAAACACCGGTGATGACGGTAAGAAGGCCGTGGGGGATAGTTACATTGATTCCCTTGAGGTTGTTCGTAGTTACGTTTTTCAGAGTTAAGGATGCGGGATGAGGTGCTTCGCACCGATACGGGACGGGGTGCTTCACAACGAAGGGGGATGTGGCGCTTTGCGCTGATGCGGGATGCGGGATGGGGTGCTTCGCATTGATGCGGGATGCATCCTGAAAATATTCCTCTCCACTGCCAAAAAACACAATTCGCCCTCCCTCTTCCCCGCTTCCGGGGCCAAGCTCTGTCACATGGTCTGCTGATTTTATCAAGGCCGGATGATGTTCAATGCAGATCATGGTATGGCCGTGGTTTGCAAGGCCGTTCAGGCAGGTCAACAATTTTTTCACATCATCATTATGCAGCCCGGTCGTTGGCTCATCCAGTATGTACAGTGTATGCACCGACGGCGGTTTCGCAAGTTCCGTTGCCAGTTTTACCCTCTGGGCTTCTCCCCCGCTGAGAGTCGAGGAACGCTGCCCCAGTGTGAGGTACCCGAGCCCGAGTTCGTCCATGGTTTGCAGGTAACGCAATATTCTTTTCTCTCCTTCAAAGAAAGAAAGGGCCCCGGAGACCTGCATTTCAAGAACCTCGTAAATATTTTTACCTTTAAAAAGCACCTTCAGGGTTTCATTGTCGAAACGCCTGCCATTGCAGCTTTCGCAAAGTGTTTCAACGTTTCCCATAAAATGCATGCCTGTTTGCCTGTAGCCGGCTCCCTCGCAGTCCTCGCAACGGCCGCCGCTGGTATTGAATGAAAAACGGCTTTTCCCGAACCCCTTCTCAAGGGATGCTGGCAGTGATGCAAACAGGTCGCGGATATGATCGAAAAGGCCGGTATAGGTGGCGGGATTGCTCCGGGGGGTACGGCCTATGGGCGACTGGTCGATTTCGGTAAGGCGTTTAATGGCTTCCCAACCTTCAATGGAACTGAACTCCCCCCCCTCTTCATTGCTGCCGTTCAGTTTCCTCCTGAAAAAACTTCCCAGAGTCTGGTGCACAAGGCTTGCTTTTCCTGAACCTGAAACACCAGTCACGACATTCAGCGCCTGTAACATGAATGAAACATCAATTTTTTTCAGGTTATGATGAACAGCCCCCGAGATCTTCAGCTCAGCCTTGTTTTCCCGAACAAGGGCAGGAAAATCCACGCGTTCACGTCCCCATAAATAAGCCAAAGTCCTGCTTCCTGCAATAATTTCTTCGGGAAGCTTGTGCAATTCCTGTACGGCACAGTTAACAAGTACTTTCCCACCCAAAATCCCGGGTCCCGGCCCAATATCGATCAATTGGTCGGCATGCCTGATGAATTCCTCGTCATGTTCAACCACAATTATACTGTTCCCCTGGTCGCGGAGCTGTTTCAGCAATGCGATGAGCGACAGGATCTCGGCAGTATGCAATCCTATGGATGGTTCATCAAAAACATAGATCATCCCGCTGAGGCCCGAACCCATCTGGGTTGCAAGCTTCAGTCTGCGTGATTCCCCTGCCGATAAGCTTCCCGATTCCCTGTCAACCGAAAGATGACCCAGCCCCAGCTGTTTCATACTGCCGACCAGGGTTGTTATGCCATGTATGATCTCCTGTGAGGCTTCTTTCAGCCCCGGAAGAAATTCCACGGCAGCAATCGATTCGGCCATCACGGTCACGGGCAGGGCCGACAATGCCGCCAGGTCCCAACCCCCGACCTTCACCGAAAGGGCCTTTTCATTCAGCCTCTTACCTTTACATGCTGAGCAGGAGGTGGTTCTCACAAACCTGAGTATATTCTTATTCCTGTCCCGCTTCAGGATCTCTTCCATGACAGGGATGATGCCTTTATAAACCCCCATTTCACGGGGTTTTGCAGTGATCCCGCTCCATTTCATCCTGGATTCCAGTGGATGTTTCCCAAACGGAACTTCGATCTTGCTGCTACCGTATAATATCACCCGCTTATTTTCGGGGGTAAGGTCTTTCCAGGGTATGTCGATAGTAAAGCCTTCGGCCCTGCATACCTGGTCCAGCACCTCCAGGGTCACCTGTGAATACATTATATACCCGTTGGGGGTGGTTATGGCCATGCATCTCTGGCGGATGGACTTTGCCGCATCCTCAACCAGGAGGTCGGGATCAAGGCGGTCTTCAACGCCAAGTCCTTTGCAATGCGGGCAGGCCCCATCGGCCGAATTAAAAGAAAATAAACTGCGGTTGATCAGAAAATCCGGAGCCCGGAGCCCAGAGCCCGGAGCCCAGAGCCCAGAGCCCGGTGCCTCATCCCAGGCCTTACCGGTTCGGGCAAACAAAAGCCGCAGGTGATCGTAGATCCCGCTGATAGTCCCGACGGTGGACCTGGGGTTGTTGATCGCCGATCGCTGGTCCACGGCCACCGCCGGGGACAGGCCTTCGATGCGTTCAACTTCAGACCGTTTCATTTTCCCGAGAAACATTCGTGCATAAGCCGAAAAAGACCCGAAATACCTGAACTCAGCTTCACGGAAGAGCACATCGAAGACCAGGGAGGATTTTCCTGAGCCGGAAACACCGGTAACCACGACAAAGCTGTTCCTGGGAATGTCCAGGGTAACCGACTTCAGATTGTTCTCGGAAGCATTGACTATCCTTATCACTTCATTTTCATCCACAGGCCTTAATCTACAACTTAAAAACCCCGGATCTCATCCGCAGACTATAAATAAAATAATCAGACGAGTCCCCGTATCCCCGAACTTCAGGCAGGAGGAGTGAAATTCAAGGGAGGGTTTCATAAAAGCAAAAATAATTCATTTAAATATTGACAAGGGCTTATTTCTTCTCCATCTTTGTATTATGAAAACAAAAACCTGGGCATGGATCCTGGGTGGCCTGGTGGCGGCCCTGATCCTTATCGTAGCGGGAGTGATGCTATATATCCGCTTTGCTTTACCGAATGTTCCCTTGCAGAATATCTCCCTGCAGATCACGCCTGAACGGGTCGAACGCGGCAAATACCTCGCGAACCATGTTACGGTATGCATGGATTGCCATTCGGGCAGGGACTGGGAGAGATTTTCGGGACCTCCGATCCCTGGTACTCTTGGAAAAGGCGGGGAGGTATTTGACCAGAAGATGGGATTCCCCGGGGCTTTTTCATCACCGAATATCACGCCTTTCAATCTCAGCGGATGGACGGATGCTGAGATCTACAGGGCTATTACCAGCGGGGAGACCAAAGACGGCAGCGCCATGTTTCCTATCATGCCTTACTTCGCCTATGCCACTATGGACAGTGAGGATATTTATGCCATCATTGCTTACATCCGTTCAATACCTTCGGTTCGTTACACTGCACCCCCTTCCAATCCCGCATTCCCTATGAACCTGGTGCTGCGTACCTTTCCAAAAAATCCCCGGCCGGTTCCCCGTCCTCCCGAGAGTGACACCATTAAATACGGTGAATACCTTGTGAGGGCTTCGGGTTGTATCGAATGCCATACCACTGCAAAGCACGGGCAGATTGTGAAATCGCTGGCATTTTCAGGAGGTAGGGAATTTATCATGCCGGGCGGGGTTCTTAGTTCTCCGAATATAACTCCCGACGAGGAAACCGGCAGCGGAAGGATGAGCAGGCAGGATTTTATCAGCCGTTTCAAGGCTTATGACCCTGCAAGTTATAATGCACCCAAACTTAGCCGTAAGGACATGCCTACCATCATGCCCTGGACCATGTATGCAGGAATGGAAGTAAAGGACCTTTCGGCAATTTATGCTTACCTGCATTCTCTGCCGGCAAAGAAAAATCTGGTTATAAAGTGGAAGCCCTTGCAATAAGGTTTAATGCGTTGCCCCGAAAACCATCCCGCTGATCATGGGGATGAGCCAGACGATCCAAACAAACAGGCTGAATTTGTGAAAGCTTGCGATTTGCTTTTCATTTTTCCTGAGAAGCACTATCGTCGCCCAAACTGCGTGGAACAGCATCAGCAGAACGGCAATATTTCCGGTGATCCCGTGAAACGTAGCCCTGAAGAGGCTCCCGCTTATAATGCTCATGGCGGTTGTCCCTGTGGTATCTGCAACAAGCCCTCCCCAGAAGAAAGCCAGGTGCCACCATTTCAGGCGTTGCTGTATCCTTTCGGCCCATACGCCAACGGTGTAGAGGAGGCAGGCGATATTGATAAATACGATGGCAATGATCAGCGCATGGCTCATGAGGCAAAAATAGAATTTTTTATTCTGATTTAAACTCTTTGTTCAGAAATACGGCAAACATCTATATTTGTATTAACCAATCACAATCATTTATCCTATGCAAACTATCTTAGGCAGCGGGGGCGCTATCAGCCGGGAACTGTTACCCGAACTGGTAAAATATACCGACCGCATCCGTCTTGCAGCTCGCAATCCAGGGACTTATTCAGGGAAAGAAGAGCTTTTTAAAGTTGACCTGCTTGATGCAGACAGGACGGCAATGGCCGTTGAGGGCTCCGATGTGGTTTATCTTCTTGCGGGTCTTCAGTATGATATCCGTGTTTGGAAAGTATCCTGGCCCCGGATCATGGACAATGTGATCGAAGCCTGCAAGAAACATAATTCAAAGCTCGTTTTCCTGGATAATGTTTATATGTATGGACTGGTTAAGGGGTGGATGACTGAAAAAACTCCATACAGGCCTTGCAGCCGTAAAGGCGAGGTGAGGGCCGCCATCGCAAGCAGGCTCATGGATGAGTCCGGCAAGGGGAACCTGCATGCAATGATCGCCCGTTCGGCTGATTTTTTGGGTCCTGCGGCCACAAACACCTTCATGCATCCCATGATCTTTTTGAAACTGAAGGAAAAGAAGAAAGCAAGCTGGCTTTGCAACGACAGGCTCATGCATTCTTTCACATTCACTCCCGATTCGGGTAAAGCATTAGCCCTGTTGGGCAATACCCCCGATGCCTTTGACCAGGTATGGCATCTGCCCACTGACCATTCCCCATTGAACGGCAGGGAATTCATCGGCCATGCAGCTTTTAATATGAAGGCAAAAGCCGAATATTCGGTCATGAAGACCTGGATGATGAGGATGGGAGGGCTGTTCAGCCGTCTTGCGCTGGAAAGCCTTGAAATGGCCTACCAGTATGAGAATGAATACCTTTTTGACAGCTCTAAATTTGAAAGCAGGTTTTTCAAGGCAACGAGATCGGTGATGGCGGTGGAAATCACTGCAGCATCATACAAAACTTAAGTCGAGAAAAGCTATAATTCGCAGTCGCCTTGAATTATTCCTTCGAAACTGCCCGGGAGATGACCACCCTCTGAATCTCAGATGTGCCCTCGTAAATCTGGGTAAGCTTGGCTTCACGCATAAGGCGTTCAACATGGTATTCCTTTACGTATCCATAGCCTCCATGTATCTGCACCGCTTCGGTGGTCACCCACATGGCGGTATCGGCGGCAAACAGCTTGGCCATGGCGCTTTCCGTTCCATAGGGCATATGGTTGTCCTTAAGCCAGGCTGCTTTATACACAAGATTCCTTGCTGCTTCAATACGGGTGGCCATATCCGCAATTTTAAAGGCAATGGCTTGATGATTTATAATCTCAGTACCGAAGGCCTTGCGTTCTTTTGAGTATTTCAGGGCCCTTTCATAGGCTCCTTCGGCAATTCCCAAAGCCTGGGCTGCAATGCCTGTGCGGCCGCCTTCAAGCAGTTTCATTGCAAATTTAAAACCGAAGCCATCCTCACAGATCCTGTTTTCCCTGGGGATGACAACATCGGTAAACATCACCGAATGCGTATCGGAACTGCGCATCCCCATTTTATCTTCATGCGGGCCGAGGGTGATCCCGGGGGTGTTCCTTTCGACTATGAAAGCATTGATCCCCTTGGTTTTGATCCCCGGATTTGTCTGGGCAATGACCAGGTAAACGGAACCTTTATCGGCACTGGTGATCCAGTTCTTGACCCCGTTAAGCAGGTAATGATCGCCTTTATTGATTGCCGTTGTTCGCTGTGAAGAGGCGTCGGAACCCGCCTCTGGCTCCGAAAGAAGAAAGGCCCCGATTTGTTCACCGGTAGCCAGGGGGCGAAGGTACTTTGCCTTCTGCTCTTCCGTACCGAAACGTTCAATGCCGTAACAGGCGAGGGAGTTATGGACTGCCAGGATCACCGCTACCGAAGCGTCGCATTTGGAAATTTCCTCTATGGCCAGGGCATAGGAGATGGCGTCCATTCCACCTCCTCCCCATTCGGGTGATACATTCATGCCAAGAAAGCCGAGTTCGGCAAGACGGCGGACATGCTTAGTCGGGTAGATACTGTTGGCATCGCGTTCGAGCACATCAGTAAGGAGTTCGCGCTGGGCAAATTCCCTTGCCGAGTCGCGGATCATTTTCTGTTCTTCAGTTAGTTCGAAATTCATGGCAATTTTATTAGAACGGTAAGAAATTCGTAAGGAAGACGTGAAGTAGAACGTGAAGAAGAACGAAGAGATTAGTCACTCAATATTCAACTTCCCTTTTTACTTCTTAAACACTATAGACACCAGCGTTTTATCATCTCCTCCCATATTCGCCATAAGGCCGTACTGACGGTCAGCGGGAATGTTCACCTGCGATGCACCGGCTTTGCCTTTCAGTTGTTCCCATAAGGTCACAGCCATATGAACCCCGGTGCCCCCGGTGGGATGACCCCATCCAATGAGTCCGCCGGTGGTATTGATCGGGAAATTCCCGTCGCGGGCAGTGTTCCCTGCAATAACATACTCCGGACCCTTCCCCTGAGGAGCCAATCCGAGGGCCTCTACCGCCATGATCCCTGCCACTGTAAAACAGTCGTGGATCTCGGCTGTGGCAACCTGCTGAATCGATATCCCTGCACACTCCAGGGCATTTGAAACAGCCGTCTTCATGGTAGTCAAAGCTGTCATTTCGGGAGGGGGCTTTGTGATATCTTCTTCAACCTGCCCGTACCCGACTACTTCAACCGCATCCGAAACCGGGATCCCGCAACGCTTCAGTCCTTCCTCGCTCATGATGGCGATTGCCGAAGCCCCGTCCGACACCTTGGAACAATCCAGGGCTGTTAGATTCTCAAGAAAAGTTTTAGGGTTAGGTTCCGCCATGGCCGCTGCTTCAAGGTCCTTCGTTGTATTATGATATTCCTGTGCAGTCGGGCAAAGCCTCGCGTTTTCTATAGCATTCCTGTACCAGCGGGCGAAGCCCTTCCGGGTCATCTCCCTGCCAAACTTGTTAAAATATGCTCCCGCCCTGTCGCTGAACTGCCCAGGGAAGAAATAAGCATGCCCGTCCTTGCGGTTTGCAGCCCATCCTGCCGGTGCGAGAAAGTCGGCGCAATATATTGCTTTCACCGTATTCTGTACCTCAAAACCTACGGCCAGGACCACTTCGGCTGTTTCGGCGAGAATGCTTTTAATCCCGCTCATCAGCGCCAGGCCACCGGTCCCGCAAGCCCCTTCTACACGGATCGCCGGCTTGTAACGAAGGCCTTCGTCGATAAAAGGAAAAAATGCAGCCAGGTTGGCCTGCCTGTTGAAACGAGAAGCCATGAAATTTCCTATCACACATTCATCCACATTCTTCGCTCCTCCGATGAGTTTCAGGGTCCCCTGGCCGGCTTCCTTTATATAATCCTCCAAACCCGGGCGCTCTTTCTTCGGATTGAATTCCTTACGGCCGCTTCCCATGGAAATGGTATTGTACCCGGCCACCATATATACTTTTCTTCTCAGTTTTTTCATTTCAAAATGTTTTTAAACAAATAACACTTTTAACCCCATCCTGCATCCTGCATCCTGCATCCCGCATCCTCTTCAGAGCAGTACAACAGCCTTGATGCCCTGCCGGCATGATCAATCCATGTAATCGTTGATCGGTCCGTAAGCATGGAAAAACCCTGTGAGCAGAACCGTGTTCACATCGGCATCGTTAAATGCAACCCCGCCCGAAACAAGGTGTTTGCCAATCTCCCTGGACTTCTTCACGTAATTTCGGGCGATCTCTGCACCCACCGATTCAGCCGACTTCAGCTGGGAAAAATATGGTTTCAGCAGATCGTCCTTGGCCTTATTGCCTACAACAGCTTTCCAGGCAGGAGGAGCCGGCATGGCACCCAGTTTTGCTTCCACGGCAGCCTGCATCAGGCTCACCGGCACATATTCGCTTTTCAGGGGATCGTACACAGCTACGATCTTTCCTTTTTCGTATTTCATTACCCCGTCTTTCTGCGAACCGTCGGAATACTGTCCGCCCCTGATTCCCTGTTCCAGCAACTTGTCGAGGAGCTTGGTGTGGATCTCCTCATCTTTGGTATACGGGTTCATCACGAACATGATGAAACTGCAAACATCAACACCAACATAGTCAATAAGCTGGAAAATACCCATAGGCCTTACCAGGTATTCCTGGCTGATCCTGTTGGTCGCATATATAGCTTCAGATATTGACATGCCCTTATCCATGAGAGTATGGATCACCTCCACGGCGTAAAGGATGTCGCGCATGAAATGCCCGTTACCGATGAAGCCAGCAATATCATGGGCAGGCACCACAACTTTCCTGAGGTTCTTTGCATAAGCCAGGGCAAATTCACCCACTTCCTTAAGTGTATGTTTACTGTGGATGAGTTCCACCAGTTTCTGGACTGCAGGGGGATTGTAAAAATGGAAACCTATGATGCGGCCTCCGAGACCCGCCCCCTCATCAATCACCGTGATGGGGATTGACGATGTGTTGGTAAAGAACCAGGGTTGCTTGGGATTGTTCTGGTTTATCTGTGAGAATATTTTGATTTTCAGTGCCGAATCTTCCTTGATTGCCTCAAAGATCATCGTTGAATCATAGGCTGCTTCCAGACGCGTTGTTGGCCTTACCACGTTCATCACATCGAAGATGTACTGGGCTATGATCTCATCATTGTCGACCAGCTCACGCCGTTCGGCATAAACAGCCCTTAAACCGACTACCTTCTTTTCGGCAATTTTCAGGATCTGGGCCCTTAGGTAGCGCATTACGCCCGAGAGGGCCTCATCCGAAACGTCTATTGCATTCAGTACAAAGGTCCTGCCTTTGTTCCCGGGCTTCAGGCTCAGGTCGGCCATCTCAACCGCCGTGAGCAGCAGTAGGCCGCTTCCCATTTTACCTGCGGCACCCAGCACCGACACATGCTGTAATCTTTCTTCGTAAGTCATTGGTTTGATAGTTTGGTTTTTGGATTTACTTCAATAATTTGAATATCGAATATTGATCAACGAACTTTGAATTTCGATTTAGTCAATTCAACATTCATCATTCAATGTTCAATGTTCCTTACCATTGGGGCTTGCGTTTCTCCATAAACGCCTTCATCCCTTCTTTGGTAGCTGCTTCCCCGAAAAGCTGAGCAAAGGCTTTGGCCTCAAGAATGCTGCCTTCGTCAAACGAAAGCGAAATCCCTTCGCGGATAAGCTTCTTGATGGCCGGTATGGCGCCGGACCCGTTGGAAGCGATCTTTGAAGCAAGCTTCATCACCTCTTCCACCAGGGTTTCGGGTTCGCAAAGCTTCTGAACAAGGCCGATCCTCAACGCATCTTCAGCCGTGATGGTATCAGCCGTAAGGATAAGGTACAAGGCATTGCCCAGGCCCGAAATCCTCGATAAGCGCTGGGTGCCGGCATAACCGGGGGTGAGCCCCAGGTTCATTTCCGGTTGCCCGAATTTGGCAAGCTTGCTGGCAAACCTGAAATCACAGGCCATGGCCAGTTCACAGCCACCGCCCAGTGCATACCCGTTAACGGCTGCAATTACAGGGATGCGCATCTGCTCCAAAAGGGCAAAAACTTCCTGCCCCACCCTTGAGAAATTAAACGCTTCGGGCGGAGTCATCCCTGACATCTCGGCGATATCGGCCCCTGCAGCAAATGCTTTGCCCTCGCCGGTCACAACCAAAACCCTCACATCATCCCTGGCTTCGAGATCCTGGAGAAAATGTTTCATCTCGGTGAAAAATGCCGTGTTGAGGGCATTAAGTACAGCCGGCCGGCTGATTGTTACCGTGGCAATGCGGTCGGCAATAGAAACTTTAAGAATTTTATATTCCATTGTTAATCAATTAACAATTAAACGTTTTAGAGGACTTAAATTTACTAATAATAGGTAACGAAAAATAATTTTGAAAAAAAATGTTAGGTTTACATCCGCATTCGGAAACAATCAGCATGACGGTAAATCCTTTACAGTTTATATGAAAAAACGTATATTTTTAATCAGTATTGTTCTGCATGGGTTATTGTTCCTCCCGCTTCATTCTTCTTCCCAGGCTTCCTTTCACACCGATGAACTGAAACTTGATCTGGGGAAACAGGGGCAGCTCAAATCGCTCAGCAGTCTTGCCCTGAATAAGGATTACCTGTACAAAGGTTCTGAATCATTCCTAATAAAGATAAGAACTGAAGGCGGATGGGAATCTCCCGGCAGCCTTACTGCCATGAAAGAGCAAGGCATGATCAGGCTCAGCTATCCTGCAAGCAAAGTGAGCCTTGAAATCAGGGTAAGCGAAAAACCGGCATACCTGGTATTCGAAATCATCAATGCTGAGCCGGTTGGCAAGGTGGATCTCATAAACTGGGGGCCGGTTCCCCTGGCCATCAGCAGAACCGTTGCAGAGATCATCGGCGTGAGCAGCAACGACTCCATAGCCATCGGGCTCATGCCCCTGAACGTAAAAACCCTTGGAGGTTTTCCGCTGAACGACGAAGGCTCGGATCCCTCGAGAAGCAGCTCAGCTCAAAAAACTGATTTTGGCTCGGTGGTACAGGCATACTGCCTGGACCGTTCACGACCCCGCATGGTTGACGGCTGGTGGGGACAGTTTCCCGGCATGCCGGTTGAACCCATCCCCGGGGAAACTGTCAGGGGATCGAAGATCGCCCTGTTTGCCTGCAGGCCAGGGATGATGCTTAACAGGATTGAAACTATAGAACTGGCCGAAGGCCTCCCCCACCCGATGATTGAAGGCAGCTGGTCGAAACGCTCCCGGCTTTCGGGCAGGTCTTATCTTATTGCCGATTACTCGGAAGAAACCATTGACGAACTGCTTGAGTACACCAAAAGGGCAAACCTGCAAACCCTCTACCATATGAATGCCTGGGCCTCCTGGGGGCATTATGAATTGAACACCGGCTTCTTTCCCCACGGTCTGCCGGGCCTGAAAACATGCATGGATAAAGCGAAAAGCAAAGGCATACTGCTAGGTGCCCATACCCTTACCAATTTCATCAACACCAATGATGCCTATGTGAGCCCGGTTCCCGACCACCGGCTTGCAGTTACCGGGAGCAGCAAACTAACGACCGCTCTCGGTGAAACCGATTCAACCATCAACCTGGAATCAACGAAGTACTTCATCAACGAAAAGGCAAACTGGCTGCATGCGGTTCGCATCGACGACGAGCTGATCATATACAGGGCCGCCACATCCGCCAGCCCATTCCAGCTGAAAGGATGTAAACGCGGGGCTTTCGGGACAAAGCCATCGGCACACAAAAGAGAAAAAGAGGTAAATAAATTACTCGATCAGCCCTATATGGTTTTTTTTCCCAACCTGGAACTTCAGCAGGAAATCGCATTGAACCTGGCCAAACGCTTCAATGAGACCGGTTTTTCGCAGATGGACTTCGACGGTTTCGAAGGCTGTCTTGCTTCGGGGCAGGGCGATTATGCCCAGGAACTTTTTGCCAAAACCTTTTACGAGAACCTGGACCATACGGTTCTTAACGGAACCAGCATGTCGAAACCGTTTTACTGGCATATCAACACTTACTGCAACTGGGGGGAGCCCTGGAACGGGGGATTTACCGAGAGCATGCAGCAATATCGCATCGACAACCAGGGGCTGTTCGACCGCAACCTGATGCCGCATATGCTGGGATGGTATCTTCTTACCGACAGCACAACCCTACCCGAAATGGAATGGATGCTGGCCCGTGCTGCGGGTTATAACGCGGGTTTCGGCATGGCAACCAGCCTGAAAGCTTTAAGGAATAACCCGCTTACGCCCGAACTCCTGGATGCCATACGTGAATGGGAGATCTGCCGCAGTAACAAGGTATTTCCCAGGGAACTTATCGACGATCTGAAAGACCCTTCAAAAGAATTCCACCTCGAAAAGGTCTCGGCCGTGGTATGGGATCTTTATCCCATGGTCAGAACCGGAATGGTAAATGGAAAACCCCGGTACGAACGCGGTAAACCCGTGAGGATAAAAGTGTATGTGGAATAAAGCCGTCACTGATCGACAATCGCTGGTCAGAAGGCCTCGTTGATATTAAGGAAAAGGCCTCTTGAGCCATTCATGCCAAATCCCATATCTATGGTAAGGTTTGAGAGGGATTTTTTATTCAGCATCACGCGGAGGCCAGCCCCGCAACCGGGAGCAATATACTCGAAGAGATGCTGAGTCTTATCATCGTTATCACAAGTGGTGGCATTGCAAAATAAAACCCCGCCCAGTATCCCTGTATGCTGGCTTATAGGGAACCTGTATTCAGCTTCCCCATAAAGATAGTCCACACCCCTCATCCTTCCCTGCACATAGCCCCTGCCGCTCCTTCCGTATGTGTCCCAACCAATGGCGGGCAGATCGAGGTAAGGCAGGTGTCCGTATAAGAGAAACCCTCCGCTGTACCAGAACGCTATAAGATGGGATGGGTTTCGCGGGGACAAACGGACGTACGTCCTGAATTCGGTGTATACGGTCATTGAATTTTGTGAGCTCCCGATCCAGCTCAGGTTGAACTTGGGCATAATGCTGGCATAATAGCCTTTTGTGGGGCGGCAGGAATTGTCGCGGCTGTCGTACAGCAGGGATAACACCAATCCCGAAACGCAGTATGATTCAGGGTTGAAGCCGTATTTTGTGGAATAAAGATAATGCTGGGTCAAAAACAGGTGGGCAGGATCAAGATCCAGTTTTGAGTCGACAATGTCGCACTGGTAATCCAGCTGGTAACCCCCGCCAATGTAAAACCTTCCTGTTACCCGCTTGTTCACGGTCTCGTAGAACCTGAAAAAGTCATATTTCATTGGTTCCGCCTCACTGCTGGCCGAAGCTGCAACATCCCCGTTAGGCATGATCCAGCTGGTGGAGTCAACTCCCCTGATATTTGAGCCCAGTCCGTAAGTCGGCTGGTAATAAATAAAAAAGCGCCAGTCGCCTTTGAAAATGAGGTTCGCATGGCTGGTGAATATGCTGGACCGTAGTGAAATCAGCAACTGATGCTTGGAAGTCACCTGCAGGTTGGTTGCAAAAGCCGAGATCGGGGTGTTTTTGGGGTCACCGAAAAAGATTGCAGGGTTAAACGTGGCTCCCACCACTATCCCCAGGGCAGGGTTATACCCAATAACAGGGAAAGCCGAGATATAGAGCTTGTTTGGCTTTATTACAACGGTATCGGTAAGACGCGCCTTTTCCTTTTTTATGGACCTGAGCACATCAAATATATCCAGTTGCTCGAATTTCGTTTCCTGCTTCTCCTGGGCAAAGCAAGAAAAGGGGAGCCAAAGGGCGGCAAAAAAAAGAATCACTATGATCTTCTTTTTCATTCTTTTTTCAGGTTCACTCCAAATGCCGGCTGGGTGTATTCTTTGGGGATATGGTCGTCGGGAATGGCAATTTTATTCCCTTCACGCAAGGCCCGGTAATGAGGCGACATGATCTCCACACCTGAATTATTAAAGCTTTCCTGGATATTCCTGTGAAGATCAGAAAGGGTTTGGGCGATTTTTGAAGCATCCCGGGTATACGCGTTGACCTGGTAGGAAACATAAAAATCGTCGAGGCTGGTCTGCAATACAAAAGGCAAGGGTGACTGTATAATATTTGAAGTCGCTTTTGCCGCATCGATCAGAAGCTGGTGCACCTGTCTCCAGGGAGCATCATAGCCGATGGTTACCGTGGTATGAAGTATCAGACCTGCCTCCAGGGCAAGAGTGGTGTAATTTATTACTTCCGAAGCGCTGATCTTGCTGTTGGGTATAGTGATGATCTCGTTTTTAATGGTGCGGATCTTGGTCACAGCCATGGTCTTTTCAACCACATCCCCTACATTATCGCCAACCTTGATCCTGTCGCCAAGCTGGAAAGCCCTTGTGAAAGTGAGTGAGAAACCTGCCACCAGGTTGCCTAAGATGCTGGCGGATGTGAGTGAGAAAAGCAGGCCGATGAAAACAGAAACGCCCTGGAAAATCCTTGAATCCGAGCCCGGCAGATAGGGATATATCATGATGATCGAAAAAGCCCAGATCAGGAACCTGATAATATTGAAGACCGGCAGGGCCCATTCGGGGTAAAAACCTCCCAACTTAATAGCCCCTTTTTCGATTTCTGTTTTCAGGAACCTGAATAACCTGATAACCATGGTTGTTATGAAAACGATGACCATTATAGTCAGCAGGTTGGGAATGAACTGCCATAAGGCATCTAAAAAATTCCGTATCGGTGTAAGTATAAACCTGAGGAATATCAGGGAATAAACCTTGGTCCAGGGCAGGAGATAACTCGTAAGCCAGAGGGCCGTAAAAAACATCAGTACGATCAGTACATACTTGGCTGCAACATTCAGAATATGGAGGAACCGCATCTGTCGCTGGACCGGGATGACCTGGTAATCCCTGATTTTAATTTTTGACAGCAGTCCCGACTTTGCCTCAAGTATCTTTTTGTCGAAAAACTTATGCAGCTTATTGACCAGGAAGATGAATATGATCAGTAATACCAATATGATGCCCGAGTAAATGACGCTTTTAAACAAGCCTGCCTCGGAGTTCTGTTCAATATGTTGCTGCAGTGCCCCGGAAATTTGTTTATGCCTTTCAAAGGCAATGAGATCGGCCGGTTTGCTCTCGGCTTTTGAATCGGCCGGGGTGACCGATGTTATAACCTGGCTGCCAAAAACAATATTAATATCGCCTTCTTCATGAATGATGAGCAGGGAATCTGTTTTAAAAAACGGGTCTGCAGCCAGCGCCCTTATGATTTCCGTGATGGTTTTGGCCCGGTTTTCGGCTGAATAAGGGCCTATCCTGGCTTTTATACTGAATAAAGTCCTGCCAAAGGGATTTACCGGGTATCCGTTGAATTCAGCCTTGATTGAATCAGTCCGGACCTTGCTATCCTGGGCAACTGACAGGGAAGGGAACAGTGTGATGGCTAAAAGGGTCATCGAGAATATTCTGATCTTAATGCCTGTGGTTTTCTGCATATGCCCTTGCTTGCATTGTAAATTACTTTACGAATTTAAAACAATTTATCATGACACAAAGCGTATTAAACAGGGGGTGAATATTTTTCCTATTTTTGTGCCCCTGTTATTTTATTTAGTTTAAATACAAATAGTATATGAATATCATGAAATTTGGCGGCACTTCGGTAGGATCGGCCGAAAGGATAAAAGATGTCGTCAGGCTTACATTCTCATACCCGGGGCGGAAAATGGCGGTACTTTCAGCCATGTCGGGCACTACCAACAATTTGCTGGAGATCTCCGACTACCTTACAAAAAGGAATACCGATGCGGCTAATGACAAGATCAACCTGCTCGAGAAAAAGTATAAACAGCTGGCCGATAAATTATTTTTTTCGGAGGATATCCGAAACAGGAGTTACAGCCTGCTCAGGGAACATTTTACCTATATCCGCTCATTCACACAGGACCTCTTCACTGTAAACGAGATGAAATGTGTGGTAGCGCAGGGAGAATTGCTTTCAACTGCCCTGTTTGAGCTGTATTGCCGTGAGAGTGGCTTTAACGCAGTGCTGCTGCCTGCCCTGAATTTCATGCGCATCGACAGGGAACAGGAACCCGACCAGTTTTATATCAAGGAGAACCTGAACCGGGAAATGGATAAATACCCTGAGGCTTCGTTTTTTATCACCCAGGGGTTTATCTGCCGCAATGCCTTTGGCGAGATTGACAACCTGAAGCGGGGAGGCAGCGATTATACCGCTTCACTCGTAGGAGTTGCTTTGAATGCTTCCTCTATCCAGATCTGGACCGATATTGACGGCTTCCATGACAATGACCCCAGGTTTGTCGAAAACACTCATGCCATTGCCGAGCTGTCGTTCGACGAAGCAGCTGAGCTGGCCTATTTCGGGGCCAAGATATTGCATCCCTCGACCATATTGCCGGCCAAGGTGGCAGGCATCCCGGTCATCATTAAAAACACCCTAAACCCTGCTGCGGCCGGGTCAACCATTACCGACAAGGCATCGGGCAAAGGCATAAAAGCCATTGCCGCCAAAGACGGTATCACCGCTATCCGCGTGAAATCAGGAAGGATGCTCCTGGCCTATGGTTTTATGCGAAAGGTGTTCGAGATCTTCGAAATTTACAAGACTCCTATCGACATGATCACCACTTCGGAAATCAGTGTTTCCTTGACGATAGACGATACCAGCAGGCTTAGCCGGATTATCGCTGATCTTAAGCATTACGGTACGGTTGAAACAGACAATGAACAGACTATTATTTCGGCGGTGGGTGAAGGCATTTCCGACGACAGTGAGGCCGCCCGGCTTGTATTCACAGCCCTTGCAGGCATCCCTGTAAGGATGATCTCTTACGGGGGAAGCCGGCATAATATTTCCATACTGATCCCTTCCTCATTTAAGAGCCGTGCCCTGAACGCGCTCAGCTCAATATTATTCAATCACTGACATCCGCATACATGTTCAGAACGGAGATCATAGAAAAATTCGGCCAGGTTCCAACCCCACTGTATTATTATGACCTGGACCTGCTGAATGCCACGATCAGCAGGTGTTTGCTGGAAGCCGGGAGGTACGGGTTCCATCTGCATTACGCACTCAAGGCAAATTCCAACCCTAAAATCCTGCAGATCATCAGCGCCAACGGCATGGGGGCCGATTGCGTCAGCGGCAATGAAGTCAGGGCCGCGCTCGAAAACGGGTTCCCTGCCGACCAGATCGTGTTTGCCGGAGTCGGGAAAACCGACGACGAACTGCGGCTTGCGCTGAAGCATGGCATTCAAAGCATCAATGTGGAATCTATCCAGGAGATGGAAGTCATCAACGGATTGTGTGAAAGCATGGGCCTGAAATCCCCGATCTCGCTTAGGCTGATCCCCAATGTGGATGCGCATACCCACAGATACATCACTACCGGTCTCGAGGAGAATAAATTCGGTATTCTGCCCTGGCAGTTTGACTCAGTTCTTGAGAAACTCCGTTCCCTGGAAAAGCTTGAGCTTAAAGGGCTGCATTTTCATATCGGCTCCCAGATCACCGACCTGGATGTGTTCAAAAGCCTCTGCGAAAGGGTGAACGAGATCAATGCCTGGTTTATCGAACAGGGGTATCTTACGGATATCATTAATGTGGGGGGCGGACTGGGTGTGGATTATGGCAAGCCCGACAAATGCAGCATCCCTGATTTCGAGTCCTATTTCAGGATTTTCGGCGATCTGATTGAACTCCAGGGCCGCCAACAGCTTCACTTTGAACCGGGCAGGGCTGTCGTGGCCCAGTGCGGCAGCCTGATCACCCGGGTGCTCTTTGTAAAAGAAGCCGTGAACACCCGTTTTGCGATTGTCGATGCTGGAATGAACGACCTCATCAGGCCGGCGCTTTACCAGAGTTATCATAAAATAGAGAACCTGACATCCACAGGTGAAAAAAGAAAATACGACGTGGTAGGCCCTGTATGCGAATCATCCGATTGCTTCGGGAAGTCGGTGGTCATGCCCGAAACCCTGCGTGGCGACCTTTTAGCGATACGCTCAACCGGCGCTTACGGGCAGACCATGGCCTCACGTTATAACCTCAGGGACCTGGCCGCGGAACTGTATTCGGATGAGATATGAGATCATTGTCATCGCCCGTACAGCGGAAAGACCGGCATGTCCAGTACTTTAAGCTTCCATTTTAACCCGATTTTAAACCTTTCCCTCGACAGGGAAAGGCTTAGTATTCCTGCACCAAGAAATGGAAGGGTATAATACGCCATATCAGGAGTAAAAACCTGCTCATTGTTTGCCAGGTGGTCAATGGTGATAACTCCGAACACTATTCCCGAAAAAATGATACAGGAAAATCCAAACTTCCTGGGGAACTTATACTTTTGATATATAAACCTGATATTGTCGTACTGAACGGTAACCGGCACATAGGTTTGCAGGGTCATGTATTTTTCGCCTATTTCCCAGAGATGCCCGGCCATAAAGGTATCGGGCTTCACGGTCCTGAGAATGAATTTATCTTCGGTATGAAAAAAGAATTTCCGCTTTGACCCTACTTTCTCAAGAAGAAGGGTTTTCTGGGGCAGGACATCCGTGCAAAAAAATAACAGTACACTCAGAAAAACAATGCGCTTCAGTAGATTACCCGCTGATGGTCCTGCATTTTGCATTTTATTCCCCGAATTTACAACTGAACCCAAGGTTAAGGATCGACAGGGCACCTTTGCCGAATTCACCGCAGAATGAACCTATCCCGTATGAACAATACAGTTCATTGAAAACGTCGGCATGACCTTTTTTCTCAGTTGCAAGGGTTTGCTGGGTTTGAGCGTTGGCAATCCCTGACAAGAGCAGGATAAAAAGCACGGATAATAATAGGTTTTTCATGGCGTTTATCTGTGAGGTTTCTAAAGTTTGGCTTCAGGAATGAGCTGTTATCACAAAGTTACATTAATAATGATTAAATTTGATCAGGTATTTGAAATTAATTTCCGTATTATGCACTATCCCCTGGTATACAAAACAATACTATCGGTAAAGGACTGCCGTTTCCTGAAAATTCCGGTTCTTTTGTTCTTTTTTATTATCCTTTCATTCCCTTCCGTCGCCCAGTTTCCCTTAAGCGTCATGACGTTCAACATCCGTTATAATAACCCTGCCGACAGCATTTATAACTGGGATCACCGCAAAGGCATGGTATATGATGTATTTCTGAAGTACAAACCCGACCTTGCAGGCCTGCAGGAAGTCCTTTACAGCCAGCTTACTGATCTCAGTGATACTCTTAAAGGATATTCACATTTCGGAGCCGGGCGCGACGACGGGGATAAAGCCGGTGAATTTGCCTGTATTTTTTATAAAACTTCCAGGTTTACCCGGGTGGACCAGGCAAACTTCTGGCTTTCAAAAACCCCGGATATCCCGGGCTCGAAGTCCTGGCACACCGCCTGCACCAGGATGGTGAGCTGGATGATGCTGAGGGACAGGCAAAGCGGCCAGCTTTTTTTCATCTTCAACACCCATTTTGACCATGCCAGCGAAGAAGCCAGGATTGAAAGCGCCAAACTGCTCAGGAAACAGATCGATGAGATCACTTCGGGCAGGCCGGTAATCGTTTGCGGTGATTTTAACTCAACCGCCTCCGATTCGGCCTACAAGATCCTTACCCGAAAATCAGTTCCGGGGTTTCTCACCGACACCAGGGCCTCACTTAACGATTCTGTAAAACAGCCCTCCTATTCCTTCGTTGGCTTTCCGTTCCATCCCGAAGAAGGAAACCTCATCGATTTCATCTTCACAAGGAATGCCCCTGTTTTTAAAGTAAAGACGTATCAAATCATCACCGATAACCGCAACGGGCTATACCCATCAGACCATCTGCCCGTAATAACCGAATTTTCGGTCAAAGGCTTAAAATAAAAAGACCATACCTTAAGTCTTTTTAACACCTTCGTACGTCATTATACTGAAACCCTGAAATCTCATGGACAGCAGTATTCAGCACTTTCCACAGTCAAACGAAGAATTCGGCTGCTTTGTAGACCAGCACCTCGACCGCTTTGTAAGGCATGCTGTTTCCTGCCTCGGCAACATCCACGACGCCGAGGACATTGTCCAGGAAGTCATCCTCAAAGCTTTCCGTAACAGGCTGGAACTCTCGGCTGTTAGTAAGCCTCAGAACTATATCCACCGGATGATCTCGAATTCCTGCCTTGACCATTTACGAAGGAACGGTTGCAGGGAAGCTTACATCCGGCGTAGCCTCAACGATAAGGAAGAAGAACATGCAGAACCTTATGAAGCTTTACTGATCCGCCGGGAGGAAAACCTGGAGGTTCAGATGATGCTCGACAGGCTTCCGCCCGAACAGGCCGAAGTGATCCGTTTAAGGTTTGCCGCAGAATTGAGCTTCGGCGATATTGCCGAAATCATGTCGGCTCCTCTTACCACGGTAAAATCGAGGTTTTCATACGGGATGAACAAACTGAGATCGGGGTTTCTCTCAAAAAAGGAGGTGTACGATGAGTTGTGAATTTATCAATGAAAGGATCTCTGATCTTTTTGACGATACCCTTGCCGCTTCGGAAAGGGAAGAACTGATGGCCCATATTAAAAGTTGTGATGACTGCGGAAGGCATTTCGGGGAAGTTTCAGAGCTTGCTGCCGTGATCAGGGCAAACAGCCAGCTTGCTGCCAGCACAGGGTTTCGTGAAAGCCTGATGAAAAAGATCGGGGAAGAAGCCATGCCACGAAAAGAAAAACAGGGCAAAGTCGTGAAGCCGTTTGCATTTAAAAAGGCCCTCAGGATCGCCGCTTCAGTACTGCTGCTTATTGGTGTGATCATCGCCATAGTGGTGATGACAACTTCACGTAACCCGGCCGTGGCGGCGGGAAAGCTCATTGACCGTTCCCTGCTGGCGATGATGGAAATGAAATCGGTGCAGATGAAGTTCAGGATCAGGACCCTGGGGACTGAGGGTTTCGATTTTGTAGATCCATCGGGCGGTTTCATGGGTTGCCGCTTGTGGAAAACCTTTGGGGATCCCCCGAAATGGAGGATGGAAAAAGAAGGGCGAATAGTGATCATGGACGGGAAGGACCAGTACCTCCTGCTTGCAGGATCAGGGTTTACCTTGAAAGGCAGCCCTCAATGCGGGTTCGTGGAATGGATGAGAATTTTCCTGGATCCTGCAAAACTGCTTGAGTCGGAAAAAGAATTCGCCAGGGCCCACCATTCTTACTGCAAAATTGAGGAGAAAGGCCAGCACATCATCCTTACCATCAGGGCAAAGGCTTTGGGGAATTTTCAAAACAGCTTTGCCCTGAACAGTTCGGTACAGGAATCGAACAACACCAGGGTATACACTTTTAACAAAGCCAGCATGCTGCCCGAATCCCTTGAAGTTACCATAGAAAACGGGCCGCACAGCATCCCGGTGATAGAACTTGACAGCATCACGTATAACCAGCCGGTGCCGGATTCCCTGCTCAGCTTTAAACCCCTCAAGGGCTTCCCGGTAATCTCCCTTGATGCCCTCGACAGCATAAACCGCGGGGGGATATCCGGGGTGAACAGCAGCTCAGCCGCCCGAATTTTTTTTGAGGCCCTTAACAAAAATGACAATGTGCAGATGAAACGCCTTTATCCCCTGGGCATACTGGCAGGAGGCAATTCATTCAGGGACCTGCAGAAACGCTATGCCGGCCTTGAGCTGGTATGGTTGGGAAAACCATTCAAATCGGGCCTTTACATAGGCGACTTCATTCCTTATATGATCAGGCTGAAAAGCGGCGACACCATACGGGGAACTCTTGCCCTGAGAAAGGATAATCCTTCACATGCATGGAATATCGACGGAGGGTTTTAACATGAAAAAGATACTTTTTATACTGATCACAGCCTGGCTTTCTACCGGAGCTTCGGCCCAGGATACCATTATAAACCAGGCCGAGGACCTCTGGGGAAACCCCATACCGTTCAACCACCTCATTCAGTCGCCCTTAACTTTATTGATTCAGCCCTTCTCTTCGGCCAACTGCGGGTATTGCATGATCGATGGGTACTTCGTTGAAAAGAACTATTTTGAGAACAACCGCAATAAAGGAGGGATTAATTTCACCCAATGCCTTTTCAACCCCCAGCTGGATGTTTATACCTTCAACAAACATTACAGGGACAGCCTTACTCCTGTTCTTACTTACCCGCCCCGCCTGCATCAGTATCACCTGGACGGCTACCCCTCAATTCTCGCTTTCAGGAAAGGGAAACAGATCGTAATGATCCCCGAAGGGATTATTTCGCCTTATGATTCCATGTTCGACCTGCTTAAAATGAAACTTTGGAACGATTCCACCATAAAATTCAAACCCGTTTCGGAAATGCATTTTGCCACCCGCCAGCTTTATGAGAATGAGCATTACCGGGCTGTATGCATTATCCCCGACGGGGATGAGAGCCGTCATTCCAGGGAGCTTGAATTTGCAAACAGGGCTAAGTGCTACACCGTACACTATATTTCAGGGGTTTCAAAAACCGAACTGCTTAAGCACGTTTACCTTGCCGGACAATTTAAGCAGGGGTTTAACGGCATCCTGGATAACGTAAGCTCCCCGTTCAGGATACAGGGAGACTCCCTACTGCTGATCGGGAAATACAGCTTCCTGCTCGACACCATTGCTTTTTCGGCCTGTTTGCCCAATCCCTCCAATCCCGAAAAATACCTCATGCTCAATATCAGGGGGAAGAACTGCCCTAAAGGTTTCTTCGACAACAGCGTTGACTTCAGTATTTCGAGCTGCAGCAGGGACCTTATGAAACCCCGGCTGCTGCTCCAGGGTTTTTTCAGCAAAACCGACCCTTATCACTGGACCTTTTCAGATTCACTGTGTATTTCATTCATGGGGAAATCACCTGAATGCATTGGCATCTGCAGGATCCCGGCCGGGAAGTCCCTGCCTGAGCACCAGCACTTGATAAATAGGCCCGCAAAACAGAATTTCGGCTACGGAACTGAATTCACACTGGGAGGCCGGGCCTGCAGGTTCCCTTCCATAGCTGTGGATCATGAAGGCAACAACTGGGTGTGCTGGGAAGAGAACGGCGACATCCTGCTTTCGTCATTCGGTGCGAAAAAGACGATCGGTATGGCAATAGAATGTGACAAAACGGGGAGCTATGATCCCCTGCTTACCATATGCAGCAACAAGGTATGGGTTTTTTACCTCAATAACCGCGACGGGTTTTACCGTCTGTACGGCAGGTCCTGGGACGGGCTCAGGTTGTCGGAACCAATCCTGGTATCGGAAGTCTTACCCTGCGATGCCGTCACTCCCTCGGTGGTGAGCGGTAATAATACGATTGCCCTGGCCTGGACGAACTGGAAGGCAAATTTCAGGTACCCTGTTTACCGGACATTAAGGGAAGGCATCCTCGACAGCATAAGGCCTGTGAACACATTGCAAAGCGCCCAGCAGAAGGAGTACATCAATGCCTGGTGGATCAGTCTTGCCACTGACCGTTCAGGGAATTTCTGGGGAGCCTGGAACCAGCATTATCCTGCCACCCTAGGGGTTTGTGCAGGCGACCTGGCAGGAAGTCCATCCGCAGTCACCACAATAAAAGATAATATCGATGACAGCGAGAACGGGGGTTATCCCTTCGCTCTTACCGACAACACCAATAAACGCTGGGTTTTCAGGGAATCCTTTGGCTGGGATGTGCTCGAAGGAAAAATCCAGAAGATCTTTGCCTCAGGTTTCGACAGCGTTTCAAAAACCTGGTCCCTGCCTTCGGAGCTTACCGCAGGTATGACCACTGATCTTAACCAGACCCCCTGTGCCGCACTTGATGAAAGCGGGAGGATCTGGGTCGTCTGGAGCGGGAGGAACATCCACGATAACGGCAACTGGGCTCTCTACCTGGTTTGCAAAGAAGGCGACGCCTGGAGCGCACCCCTGAGGATCACCAGCGGGAATGAACCCGCCAGGGCTCCCCGAATGATCGCCGGAAAAAAAGGCGAGCTGCTGATCTGCTGCCATTACGGAAGCAGTGATTCCATGAAAGTGAAAGTGTTCAGGGTCGAAACGGGGAAGGTCAGGCGCAATAAGAAATAATCAGGAAATTTCAGGCCTTTCTACCCCGGCGATATTTCGCTGTACATAGTGATTTTCGGCCCCCTTTCATTATATTTGCCCTGACCCAGAACCTTGAGCTATGAAAAAATTCCTGAAAATCCTCGGCATCAGCCTTGGTATCGTGCTGCTGCTTTTAATTCTTATGCTTGTAAGTCCCCTGATTTTCAAGAATAAATTTGCCGGCATCGTTAAAACCACCGCGAACAAAACCCTCAAAACCGAATTGAATTTTTCGGGAATGGACGTTTCGTTCTTCACCTATTTCCCAAACCTCACCATCACCCTCAGCGATTTCACCCTGAGATCCTCGGCCCCGTTTAACAAGGATACCCTCATCAAAGCAAAAGACATCTCGTTTGGCGTCAACCTCATGAGCGTTATCAAAGGACCATTGAAGATCACCAGGGTCTTTTTGAATAAAGCAACCGTGATCGTTCAGTATAACGAAAAAGGCGCTTCAAACTTCGACGTCTATGCTTCATCAGCCGATACCCTTCAGAAACAGGCCGCTCCCTCATCCGGCGAAGCCGAAATAAAAATAGAAGCCATTGCATTGATCAAAAGCAAATTCATTTATTCCGATGCCTCGATCCCCCTTAAAATCACTGCCCATGGCATTAACTACAGAGGAAAAAGCAATCTGAGCAAGGATATCCTTAAGCTGGCCTCGGATGTAAGGATCGACTCGCTGGACCTTGAATACAATCATATTAAACTACTGAAATCCAAGCCGGTTAAGGCAAAACTTGTGACCTCGATCAATATCAATTCCCTCAATATGAAGTTCGAGAAGAACGACCTCACCCTGAAAAACATTCCTTTTGAGTTCAGGGGAGAGTTCGGTTTCAGGAAAGACGGGTATGAGCTTTTTCTTTCGCTTTTTTCGATGTACAACGATGAATACATAAGTGGTTCACTGCGGATGATCAGCACCAAAAAACTATGGATTGCCGCAAAGGCCGATGTAAACATGAATCTCAGGGACTGGGGACTGGGGTTTGGGATCAGGGATTTTGACCTGAAAGGGATTTATTCCCTCAAACTGGACGCCCAGGGAGATTATTATTCGGGCAAGGATCCCCACAGCAAAAAACAGGATACCGTGATCCTGAGCATCCCGAATTTCACACTGACTTCAAAACTCAGGGAAGGTTATATCCGGTATAAGCAATATCCCCAGGCCCTGAGCGACGTATCCGTCAACCTAAGCGCTTCCTGCAAGGACCATGATTACCGTTCGGTCAGTCTCAGCCTCGACAACATCAAGGCAGGCTTTTTGAAGAATAAGATTGAAGGTTTTTTCAGGCTGAACGGGCTGCAGGACCTTCCTGTTGAAGCAAAACTGACCACAAGCCTCAACCTGGCCGAGCTGCGGCAGATTGTCCCTACCGACAGTCTCGATCTTTCGGGGGTCCTCGACCTGAGCCTGGATGTGAAAGGGAAATATGCCCCTTCCAAAAAACTCTTTCCCAATACGGCAATTAACCTGAAGATCAGCAATGGAGAGGTTCATACAAAATACTATCCTCACCCGCTGGACCATATCAATATGACGGTTACGGTGAACAATACGACAGGAAAGCTGGCCGATACCAGGGTAAAGCTTGATCCCTTCTCCTTCAGTTTTGAAGGAAAGCCTTTTGAAGTCAATGCCTCCCTGAGCAACCCCGATAACATCAGCTATGATATTGTTTCGAAAGGATCGGTTGACCTGGGCAAAGTGTACAAGGTATTTTCACGTAAAGGCATGGCCCTGGACGGGTTTATAGAGACCGATGTGAAGCTGAAAGGCTGCCAGGCCGATGCCATGGCGGGAAAGATTGACAGGCTTATGAATTCGGGCCGTCTTACCCTTCGCAATATTGCCTTTACTTCGGAATACCTTCCAAAGCCCTTTGTTATAAAATCGGGAGTGTTCCGCTTCGAGCAGGACAAGGTGTGGTTTGAAAAATTCGACGGGCGTTACGGGGCATCCGACATCTTGATGGACGGGCACCTTGCCAATGTGATCAATTACGTACTTGTCCCCGCTCAGAAACTCAAAGGCAGTTTTAATTTCAATTCCGATTATTTGCTGGTGGATGAGTTTATCCCGGGAACCCCGCCTTCAGCCGCTTCAGCGAATAAACAGCAAGCCGCGAATAATAAGCAGGGTGTGATCATAATCCCCGAAAACCTTGAGATCGGCTTAAAAGCCAACCTCAAAAAAGTCGGTTATCAGAAGCTTGACATCCACGACCTGGCTGCGGCAGTTGAGGTAAAACAGGGCATGCTGTTACTAAAGAACATGAATTTCGAACTCATAGGCTGCAAGGTGGCCATGGATGCGACCTACGGAAGCCTGGATTCATCAAAGGCGTTTTTCGATTTTCATATTGTCGCCACTGATTTCGACATTAAAAGGGCTTATAACGAAGTTGAAATGTTCAGGAACTTGTCCACTTCGGCCGGTAAATGCGAGGGCCTTGTTTCCCTTGATTACAACTTAAAGGGCAAGCTCGACGCAGGCATGAACCCAGTTTATCCTTCGCTGGAAGGAGGCGGTGTTCTGAGCCTGAAGAGAATAAAAGTCATGGGGCTTAAGCTCTTTACCGACATGAGCAAGAACCTCGGCAAGGAAAAGATCAAGAACCCCGATCTTGCGAAAATTGAGCTGAAGACAACGATAAAAAATAATGTGATCAGCCTGGAGAAGACCAGGATGAAGATCTCGGGCTTCAGGCTAAGGATTGCAGGTGAATCCAATTTTAACGGCAGCATCAGCGCCAAGGCTCGCCTCGGGCTTCCTCCCCTTGGAATTGTCGGGATCAACATGAGGATGCTCGGCAGCATGGATAACCTGAAATTCAAATACGGGAAAGGAAGTGGCGACGAGGATGTTGACGAAACCCAGTACAGCGACGAGATCCCCAAAGACATGCTTGACAAGATCAAAAATGCCAAAGAGGAGGATCTCAAGGACGAGTCAAAGTGATTACTGGCTTTTAGCCAGGCCGATCACCCCGCATGCGATTCGGGGACCTGCATTTCCCGTAGGCTGTGTTTTCATGTCATCCTGCTTGGCGTGAACAATCACCGACCTTCCGAGGATGGATTCCGTGCCTTCGAAGCTCATATGAGAATCTACATATTCCAAATGGGCTTTCCCGCTGGCATCGGCTTCGATATTCCCCATGTCGCCTTCATGCCGGCTCATATCCATCGGGGACCCGTGGGTTGAGCCTGAAGGATTAAAATGCCCTCCGGCCGATGTGCCGTCAGGAGAACTGCAGTCGCCGAATTCGTGGATATGGAACCCGTGTTTGCCGGGAGTAAGCCCGCTGAGGTCGGCTACGACTTTTACACCTTCGCTTACCCTGGTAAAAGTCACCGTTCCGCTTACCGAATTACCCTGGGTTGCGTATAAAACACAGATCGCTTTAATATTCTGATTTACTTTTACGGGAGGCATGCTCATATGCTGGTGGTCCTGGGCAAGGGCTGTATTGAAGCCAAATGCCAGTACCATGCTGATTGCTGATAATAATGTTCTTGTTTTCATAAAATAAAATTTAGACATCAAAGATAGTCAGTAAAAAACCCCGGGTCAAATTTTGGCCCGGGGTTTTTCCCTTATACCGGGATATATCCCGGAATCTATATATAATCTTTAGTAAACCACCAGCTTGGTCCTGGCAGTACCTGTGCTGCTCTTCATCGAAACCAGGTAGATCCCTGCAGGCAGACCCGAAATATCAAGGCTCGAAAGTGAGTCCGAAATGGTCTTTAATGCCAGGGGGATAGCATTCCCCAGCTGGTCGTAAAGCGTTATTTGCGGGTTCAATCCGGATGTTTGAACTGTAACCTTCCCATGAGCCGGGTTGGGATAGATCATCAGACCTGGCTGTTCGCCTGTACGGGCAATTCCAACAGCAACATCCACTGTTTTGCAGCTGCCCTGTGATTCGCCGAGATTGTAATGGGCTGTAACGCAGTATACATACTGTCCGCTTTCAATACCCATGTCGGTATAAGACAGACCTGTGATCAGGGCGGTGTTGATCTTTATACCGTTCCTGATCATATTATAGCCCTGGAGGGTCATCAATGAGGGGTCATAGGATGGAATTTCCCATGTAACAGTAACCTCATGGCTGATGGGAGTGGCCTGCACGTTCTGGGGGGATGGCAAGGGGATCTGGAGCAGGCCGATAAATTTGTATGCCCCGTCTTCGGTGGTATTTGTATTCTCTCCTCCCGACCATCCGCAGTGATTGTTAACCCAGGCCATCTGGTGATACAATGCTCCGGTGGTCCCGATAAAATCGCTCCAGCTGTGCCCGCCGTCGAAAGAGTAGGCGCAACCCATGCTGCCGGTATAACCCGAGCGCACCCAAGTGTTGGCAGTACCCGGAACATAGGCAATGTCGCCATAGTAATTTGATCCTGAATAACTCACCTGGGTCCAGGTGGCTCCGCCGTCGAATGATTCGCAAAGCAATCCCTGCCCTGAACTCTGATCCTGAAGCAATCCGTGAGTCCCGTTCTGGAAAACCGGTTTAACATAAGCAGCATTCATACCCGGAGCCGAAGAAACGGTCCAGGTAGTGCCCTTATCAACCGATTTATATACCCTTCCATTGCTTGTTCCAAACCAGATTGTATCATGAACCGCGCAATAATAGCCTGTTACTCCGGCTTCCCCGCTCTGGGGCGAAGGGTTTCCGGAGCCCGGGATCAGGGTCCAGTTTGTACCGCCGTTGGTGGTGGTATAGATCTCGAACTTCCCGTTGATTGGGTCGCCGATACAAACTCCGTCGGTGGTATTGAAGAAATGAACAACATCGGGGAAAGAGGCGGAATTGCTGAACGAAGCGGTAGTCTGCCGGGTCCAGGTAGCTCCTCCATCCGCAGTCATATAAATACCCATAGGCTTTGAGCCCGACACCTTGAACATGGCATCATAAGCCGTGGTGGTGTCGAAGGCGAATATCATGGAAGATGCGAGGCCGGTGGTATTGGCAATCGTACCGGGAGTCCATTTGGTTCCTCCGTTGACGGTTTTTGCAAAATCGGAGCAGGCGCCTGCCAGGTTATTCCCGTCGGATGCTGTGGCCCATACCGTATTGCTGTCGACGGCATACATATAACTGAGGGCGCGCGAAGGAGTAGGGAACCCGGTGGGTTGTGAGATCCATTCAGCCACATTTACCTGTATTTTATAGTACACGGTATCCGTTGCATTGATCGCGTAAGCCTTTACCGTATGCGAGCCGAGATCTGCTGCTGAAGTGTTCCATGTATAGGTGATGGAGTCGCCGCTCACCGAAAACTTTTCAACACTGTCGATAAAGATTTTCATCGTAAGGGCAGTCCCCCTGACAACACCGGCTTTGAGGTCGACGCTGTAACCAACGCCAACCACGGCTTTGTCGACCGGGTGGGAGATCCTCACGATGAGGTTGGGGTTATAAGGATGCACATGCAACACAACAGTATTGTTCAGGTTGAAAGTATAACCTCCGGGGTTAAGGTTGCCTATGGCATAATATCCGTTTGAAGCGCCGGACCATCCCCAGTTAAAATGGAATTTGCCGTCGCTCAAGCGGTAACCGTCGCAAACCCAGGCATGGCCTTCGGTAGGGTCGGAACCGCTGTAGTAGATCGGGCGGGCCAGGTCAAGATCGGCCCTCAGCAAGGCCTTGAAGTCTTCAACATTGGTATAATTATCCTTGTACTTGATGTCGATATCGGGGCTGTAATTGAAATAATTAAGAAGGGCGGGGGGCACATTCTCGCTGAAAGCGCCCGAACCGCTGGTTCCGTAAGACATATCCACGGAAACGCCGGCATGATACATGAGTGTGGCAACGGCAGTGTTGTTCCCGGTAACCTGGTTAGGCATGGATGTCCAGTTATATATGGTGTTTCCGAAATCTGCCGACTGGTTGCCGTAGGTGGGATCGGTATAGGAATGCTGGCCAACTCCCTGGGGGGGGTAATTATGGTACTTCATCAACTGCGACATGGCGGTTGCAACGCAGCCTGTCCAAACGTGCCCGCACTGTCCGCCGGAAGCGGCAGGACATAGAGTGTTGTAATAGCAACCCTGGTCCCATAAAGTTGTAAGAAGGGGAGCTACATCATACGAGGGAGCCATGGGCTCATTATTCTGTATGCTGTTCCATTGTTTCAGGGTTTCAGTATTGTCAATTTTATTGGTGACGAGAAAAGTGATCTCCTTGCTGTAATCGTCGAGCCATTCTTTTGTTGCCGGATTGTCGATCACTTCGGGGATGTCATTTTCGAAAGAATAGCCCAGTACGGGGATGGATGCATCGTCGGCAGCTATCATGATAAAGCCTCCCGATATGAACCTGAAAATGTAGATGGTGGGAGTATTATTCCAGGTTCTTACAGTCTGGGTCAGAAGCTGGGGATTGGTGATGCCCATAGGGTTGTTCAGGCGGTAAAAGCTCAGCGCTACTTTAGCGGCATCCTGTTGGGGAACATGCTTAGCCCAGGCTGCCGGGATTAAAAGAACCAGGCAGAGAATCGTAAAAAGTTTTTTCATTTAGGTAAGATTTTGGAGGTCACGAAAATACAAAAATTATTCAATCGCCTTGCGACGATCTTTGAAGAAAAGAATATAAAACCAGAGATTATAAAGCAGGAGATAAAGGAAGAGGTTTGCCGTCATTACCATGAGGAAACCCCAGCCATAAATGAAAACCAGGCAAAAAATGAGCAGAGCGGTAAGCGAATATAAAGAATATATAAAGGATTTTGTGCGTATGGCCCAGATCTCTTCCGTTTCTGTTTTGAATCTTGAAAATGCCAGGAAGAAAAGGCCCAAAATCAGTGTTACGCCGCAGATCTCTTCACTGATATTGTTGGTGATCACCCTGAATTCAGAGGTCTGAAGGTAGGCAGCATAAACAACAAACACCTTGCATTCAAGAAAATCGGGTTTGATGTCATACCCGAAACGGATGACCGACATAACAATACCTGCAAGTGTAAGGACAATCCCGATATAGCGGAAATATCGCGGCAGCAGTATTTTAGAACTGTTCATAGTAGGAAGGATTTTGAAGAAGAATCGATTTCATCGACAGCTAAATTACTGAAAATTTGACTTTAACATTGATTTTTCTTATATTTACTCCTTAATTTCATTACCATGAAAGCCTGTTGCGCATCCCGGCAAGTGGCGATGCTTTCTAAAGCAGCCGCCATGCTGCTGATTGCCGGGGTCGTTTACCACAGCAGCGAAAAACTTTTTGCACAAACTTCAAAGTATAAATTCCAGGAGACTATAAACCTGGTGGGCCTGGTCAACGATGCTGCCTCAGAGATCAGCCAGAAGGGAGAGAATGCCTTCAAAGAGTTTATGACCACCGGCAGCCGCTGGAGGAACGGGGACACCTATATTTTTGTGTGCGGTCTTAAAGGGGAGATCTATGTGCACGAAGATGCCTCACTGGTTGGGAAGAACGATTACGATCGGAAGGATGTCCACGGGAAACCCATTGTACAGTGGTTTATCCGTAAAGCTCTCGGTATCGGGCAATGCGGCTGGACACATTATGAATGGGTGAAACCGGGTAAGACATCCCCTTCGTGGAAATCCACATATGTGAAGCTTGCCAGGGCGCCTTCAGGATCGATTTACATTGTAGGATCCGGCTTGTACGACATGAAAATGGAAAAGGAATTTGCGGTAGATGCCGTGAATGATGCACTAAGCCTCATCAGGACCATGGGGAAAGACGCATTTCCAACCCTGAGGGACACTGCATCGGAGTTCGTTTACAAGGACACTTACGTTTTCGTCCTCGACACTTTGTACAACACCCTGGTAAACCCCGCCGATCCTTCCCTGGAAGGGAAAAACCAGAAAGAGATGAAGGATGCTGCAGGGAAGCTGTTCATCCAGGACATTGTAAGGGTCGCGATGGACAATGGGCAGGGCTGGGTTGATTACCTCTGGCCCAAACCCGGGACAACAAAAGCGATCCGCAAATCCTCCTATGTAAAAAGGATCATAGTGAAAGGCGAGATTTTCGTTGTAGGCACCGGTGTATACCTTGACTAGCCGATTAAAACAGCCCTGTCGTCGATTTGTTTAGGCTATTTGATCATGTTAAGGTATTTTTGAATTTCAATTTACCTTAACATGAAAAACTACAGTTTACTTATCTGCCTCAGTCTTTGCCTGGGACTGTCGGCTGTTGTGCGCGGTCAGGAAGTTTTACAATGGAGGGGAGCTGACCGAAGTGGGGCCTATCCCGGGACCAACCTCCTGAAAAGCTGGCCTGTAGCCGGGCCTGTTATGTTGTGGGAGTTTGACGGCCTGGGTAACGGCTATGGTTCACCGGTGATCACATCAACAAACATTTTCATAAATGGCGAGATTGACACCATCAACTATCTTTTTGCCCTTGATCTTTCTGGTAAATTTCTCTGGAAAACAGCGATCGGCAGGGAATGGACTCTGAATTATCCCGGCGACCGTACAACACCTACCATCGCAGGCGGGCTAATCTATGTGGCTGCCGGCCTTGGAACCCTTGCCTGTATTGAGATGCAGACCGGGAAGACCAGGTGGTCGGTGGATCTGATCAAAGACCTTCATGGCAGGCTGAATCATTTTGGCCTGGCCGAATCGGTGCTGGTTGAAGGTGATAAGGTATTTTGCATGCCGGGCGGGCTTGATACGAATGTTGTTGCCCTGGACCGCCTCAGCGGGAAGATAGCCTGGATTTGCAAGGGATTGAGCCAGATCCCTGCCTATTGCTCTCCCCAGATTGTAAGGCTTCAGCAAAGAAGCATAATGGTAACTTTCTCCAGGAACGCCTTGCTGGGCATCGACATCAAAGACGGAACGCTCTTGTGGTCGCATAAACAGGATGGAGAAGGCGATGTGCACGTAAACACACCCATGTTTGAAAATGGTTTTTTGTACTATATCACCGGGGACGGGAACGGCTCGGTAAAACTTAAGCTCAACGATGATGGCAGCGGGATCACCGAAGTCTGGAGAAACCAGGCCTGCGACAACACCATGGGCGGGTTCATCAAGATCAATGATTACCTCTACACCGCGAGTTACGGGAACCGTTGCTGGTACTCTGAGGAAACAAATACGGGAAAGATCATGGATTCACTGAAGTTCGACAAGGGGGTCACGAACTATGCCGACGGGATGCTGTACCTTTACAATGAGAAAGGTCAGCTGGGGCTGGTAAGACCCGAGGGTCCGAAGATGGAACTCGTAAGCTCGTTTAAAATCAGCAGGGGAAGCAAGGCGCATTATGCCCACCCGGTTATCAACAAGGGAATACTATATGTAAGGCATGGGAAATCGCTGCTTGCCTATGATATTAACAGGAAAGACTAACACCCGTATAATTGCCCACCTATGAGAAAGCTATTCACTCTGCTTGGCTTGCTGTTCATTCTGCCATCCGCAGTCAAAACACAGGAGTTAAAACTTGAAGAGGTTTTGTCAAACTATTATAAAGCAAGCGCTTTTGACAAATTCCAGAAGGTAATTACCGTTGTCTCGGCCGGTACCCTGGTGCAGCAGGACCGTATGCCTATAAAGACCATCAGGCTGAGACCCGATAAATTCCTCCAGGTTTATGATGTTGCCGATATTACCTGTTATTCGGCTTATGACGGCACAACAGCCTGGATGCAGGTTCCGTATACCGGTAACCCGAGGCCGCAGCCGATGACCGAAGACCAGGCGAAAGACGTAAAGGTGAAGGCCGATTTTGACGGATTGCTGTACAACTGGAAAGACAAGGTGCAGATGATGGAGCTCGCAGGCAATGACACTATTGACAATGCTTTGGCATACAGGATCAAAGTCGTGCGAAAGGATGGAGGAATTGAATTTTATTCCATTGGCAAGGGTAGTTTTTTGTTGCTGAAAAGGCAGTATACGCGGATTGTCAGGGGCAAGGAGATGAAAATGGAAGTGTTCTACCGGGCTTATAAAAATGTGGAAGGCATTCCCTTTGCCTTTACTGTCGATAACCGCCTGGGCGGACAGGATTTAAACTCGGTACAGCTTGATTCCATTATACTCAACGGTCCCGTTGATAAAAAGGTGTTTGCCATGCCTTCACGCTGATTTCTGCCGGCTACCCGATTGCATTAAACCGGAATTAACCCATGAGCCCCGTCCCCCGATTCCTCAACCAACTGAGGGGAATTGAGCGGAAGAGATTAAATTTGCAGTCAAACTGAACAGAAGGGGTTCCCGACTTTATGAATAAATTGCTGACGACTGCTTTACTCATCTTCCTTATCTCTGGTTTTTTTCCTGTTGTATCCATTGCCCAAGAGGCAGGGCATTATACCTGTTACCGGGCCTCCTCCCCCATCGTAACCGACGGAATTCTTAATGAGCCGGATTGGGCCAGGGCTGAATGGTCTCATGATTTTGTGGATATCACGGGAGATCCGAAGCTGAAACCAGGTTTGCAGACCAGGATTAAACTCCTGTGGGACGATGAGAACATTTATATAGCCGCTGAGCTTAAAGAGCCGCATGTGTGGGCAAAGGTCCAAAAGAAGGATGATGTGGTCTTCCAGGATAATGATTTCGAGATTTTTCTTGATCCCGACGGGAATGGTACCAATTATTATGAGATAGAGGTCAATGCCCTGGGGACAATCTGGGACCTGATGCTTACCAGGTCGTATAAGAATGGAGGCAAGCCATTATCGGACTGGGACCTGAAGGGGCTGAAAACGGGGATTCATATCAGGGGTTCCTTCAACGATGCATCCAAACCCGATACTTCCTGGACGGTTGAGATGGCCCTTCCGATTGCCGGGCTGATGGAAGGAAAGAAAGCAGGGAGCAAGCCGGCCGAAGGGGTGCAATGGAAGGTGAATTTTTCAAGGGTTGAGTGGCAGATTGATGTTGACAATTCATCCTGCATTAAAAAGCCAGATCCCCTTACCGGGAAGCCACTGCCCGAGCAAAACTGGGTTTGGTCTCCCATGGGCGAGGTCAATATGCATATTCCTTCGCGCTGGGGCAGGCTTGAATTCTCATCCGAAGCCGTAAATGCCGAAGCCTTGAAGTTCAAAAACGAGAAACAGAGGCAGGTCTTCCAGGTATGGTTCTGGATGGGGGCTCATGCCGATTGGACTTCAAAGGAATGGGATTCTGTTCTGAATGGGTTTCAATCGGCCGGGGTTCACGGCATACTAACCCAGGCTGATCCCTCAACACTCAGGAAACTCATCCCCATAGCACAAAAACACGGGATCGTTGTGGAGAAGTGGTTCGTAGCCATGATGAATAACGACAAAGACCTGATCAAATCCCATCCGGAATGGTTTGTAATAAGCCGTGAGGGGAAGTCATGCATAAGCGATCCTGCCTATGTTGGCTACTACCGTTTCCTTTGTCCTTCAAACCCTGAAGTCATCAAATACATTAAAAAAAGGCTTGATGAATACCTGGATATCGCGGGCCTTGAGGGGATTCATCTTGATTATATCAGGTACCCGGATGTCATTCTCCCAAAGGCATTGCAGCCTGTGTATGGGATCGTACAGGACAGGGAATACCCGGCTTACGATTATTGCTATTGCAAGGTGTGCAGGGATAATTTCCAATTGCTTACAGGACGGGATCCGGTCAGCATGGGACATCCCGAAAATGACACTGCCTGGAGGAATTTCAGGTACAGGCAGCTGAATTCATTTATTCAGGAACTTTCGGTATACTGTCATCAGGAAAAGAAAAGTCTTTCGGCAGCGGTATTCCCGGGTCCTTCCCTGTCGAAGCAGCTTGTACGGCAGGAATGGGACCAATGGCCCCTGGATGCTTTCATGCCTATGCTTTACCGGAATTTCTACTTCGGGAACCTCGACTGGATCAGGGCTGAGACAGCCGAAGGAGTGAAAGCACTTCATGCCGGGAATTTTCTTTACAGCGGGCTGTATGTTCCTTCCCTTACTCCTCGTGAACTGCGAACGGCAATAAACAAAAGCCTTGAGGGGGGTGCAAACGGCATCTGCCTGTTCAATTACGAAGCCATGAGCGTAGACCACTGGAAAGCTCTGGAAGAATGCCTGGGAAGCAGCCGGAAATAAACCCTGGTTTACTCAGGCCCCTTTATCGCCCACGAACTGGTCTTCCTTATTCTTGAAAAGCACGTTGAAGGTCGTAAGGCTGCCGTAAACCCTGGTGATATACTGCTGAAGCTCCACTTTTTCCTCATCGGTAAGGGCGCTGGTGTTGATCTTCTGTTCGAGAACCCGAAGGCGGTCGCGCACCATCACGATTTTATGGAAAAACACCTCTATTGGGACTTCCTTTTCCTTCAGGCTCTTATCGCCGGGGAACATCACAAGCTTGCCGCCTGACCATTTGCCCCCTATGGGAACCGTTTCCTGCACATCGCTGAACTGCCTGAGCACCCTGATAAGGCTTTTTTCCAGCTTTTCATAGGTTGTGAGGTCCGAAGGAGTTTCAACCGCTTCGATGATCTCCAACCCCTCGAAATCCCGGTTGATGATGCGGATGCCGATCTCAATGAATGAGATCTCATAGGCATCGGAGCGTATCTGCACAATCACTCCTTTCCCAAACTGTGGGTGCTTGATTCTTGAACCGACTCCCGGTAATATTTCCGACATAACTACTGTTTTAAGATGAAATATTCCTGCTTTGACTAATCTTACAGCAAAAATAAAACTTCGTTGATTGCTGCCGATTTTATTTAGAAGGTTTTGAAAAAAGCCTTGTAAATGTTTAATTTACAAGGCTTAACATTATTTTTGCGTGACCCCGAAAGGATCATATATGGCATTTTGAGAATCAAGTCAATACGTTTGTAATGCCCGTCATTGCTACATAATATTAAATCATTTTTACAGACGTTTACCGGTGGTTAACCGCTTTTACTGACATATTTGTACAAGAAGTTGACAGTTCGTATCTTTGAACTGACAAAAACAATAGTTCAAATTATGGCATCAGTAATCTTCTATCCAGACAAAGAAAAAAACGGGAAAGCTCTTTTACTTATCTCCTTCACCTTTAATCATAAGCGTTTGAGGCTCTCGTCCGGAGTTCATGTCACTGTAAGCAAGTGGGATCAGGAAGCTCAGAAAGTAAAACCGGTAAAAGAATTCGTTGAAGAAAATAAAAGGCTTCGTGAAACTGTCAACTTTTTTCTTGATAAATATGATGCACTTTTCCCCAAAGGAATTAAGCTATCTGAAGAAGAAGTCAGCAGAAAAGCATCAGAAATGAATGACGCTTTCAAGGTGTTTACCGGAAGGAAAAAGGCAAGCATTGTACAAAAAATAACTCTCTACACCTATTTCGATATTTTCAAGGAACGGTATAAGAATAAGATCAGCAAAGAACATTTGGACCACTATAGTGGTCTTAAGAACCATCTTGAAGAGTTTGAGAAAAAGAATTCATTCCGGATCGACTTTGATACCATCGGAAAAGACTTTTATATCCAATTTACCGATTATTTGAAGGCAAAAAGCTATAAGCCAAACACCATTGGAAGCCACATTAAGCGGATCAAACGATTGATGAATGAAGCGAATCAGGATAACCTTACTTCAAACCGTGATCACCAGAAAAGGGATTTCAAAGTCCTTAAAGAGGATGCAGATACAATTTTCCTGAATGAGACTGAAATCAGAACGCTTTATGAGATGCCCATCGAGTTTCCGGGATACAGGAGAATCCGTGACATTTTTGTCCTGAACTGTTATACCGGGCTTCGGCATTCTGACTGGTCAAAAGTTTTAAAGGAAAAAATACAAGACGGAAAATTATTTATCAAAACGCAAAAAACAAATGAACCAGTCATCATTCCGGTAAAACCACTGGTGTTGGAAATTTTGGAAAAATACGACACCATCTACATCCCATCCAATCAAAAGACGAATGATTCTTTAAGATGGATAGGTCAGAAAGCTCATGAGAAAAAACTTGGTACCGGTAATTTTCAAAAATGGCTTGAAATCAGAACCCATACAGCTAGGAGATCCTTCGCTACCAATGCTTACCTGGCGGGAATTCCAATGCGCGATATTATGCAAATCACCGGTCACAGGACAACAGGTTCATTTCTTACCTATATAAGGGTCACAAAGATTGAAACCGCTGAAAAACTTAAAGATCACCCCTTCTTCAGCTAGGGAAATTATTATTAATTTGGTATTTTAAGATTATCAACCAGCCTTGGCGCTGAATTCTGAAGTCTCCCCTGGGCGTTCAGGACATATCCCATATTTTCCAGGGATCCCACAGCTCCATCGATGCCCAGGACCTGCTTGGTCAAAGAAATCTTGAAATAATCTTCTTCTGCCGCTTCAAACTCCGCCCTGGTGGGATGCGGAAGCTTTTGCCAAAAGGAATATAGCAGTTCCACTTCATGAATTGCATCAATGAGAAGCTTTTCATTATCCCGTTGCTGAGAAATCTTCTGCTCATAATCAATCTCCATCCTTCTTCGGGTAAACTTATCGGTGGCCGGATCACCAATCTTTTCCTGCAATTCATCAAGGTCCACCTTGAATTTCAATTGATTGTAATACGCTTCATTCAGCGTTAATATTTTATCTCGCAATGAAAGACAGACTGCGCGGAATGCACGCTGCGGAGTTTGGGCACCGTTTACAATGAAATTGGCAATCTGAAAATCGGAATTGCCGAAAGGAATACTTAAAAATGAATCCTGGATCTCGCTTAAAAGAGTTTTGAACTTTGTTAAATCTTGCATAAGTTTTAAGTTTTGGTTGTTGTTATTTAATTCCTGTCCAATAATTTAGAGCAATGGAATAAGCCATTGATTGATAAACATTTTGACCAATTCCATAAACAGTTTCATTGGAAAACGCAAATGCCGAAATACCATTGGTATAATTTCCACCCATCCAATAGCCTTTTGTAAGTGAGCTTCCGCTTCCCTGGCCATATAATCCACCTGTTGCAGTAAGCAGTGCAACGGTTTCGGCTGAAAAGTTCAAAGCATCAATTCGGCTATTGGTCGGGCTTCCCCCATTCCAATATCCCTTATTGGACGAAAACACGCTTCCTGCACAATACCTTGCCATTGTAAGGACTGCCGAAAGGTTGAACAAGGTATCACTGGCAAATGTTACCCCTTCAATATTATTGGTTGCCCCACCGGTTGTATATCCCCCACTCTCATATCCCCTGGTACTGCTGTGAACTCCGTTTGAATGGCTCTTGCCGATACTCAATGTTCCGGATATATTGGCCACATATTCCCCTGCAAAGGTCATTCCGCGGACCACATTCATCCTGTTTGCTCCATCATAACCGCCCATGGCATACCCTTTATACACTGAACTCGCCCCTGCGGCGGTCCAGGTATTTGTTGGCAATGTTGCTGATATATTTGAACAGGTTTCCGTGGAATACTGAAGCCGGTCAATGGCATTGATCAGTACATTTCCGCTGATCTGGCCACCCATCAAATACCCGTAATTGCTGTTATAAGCCGGTGCCATGTACTGCCTTCCGGAAGACAGGGTTGCGCTGATAGTGGAAATCGTTTCCGTTGAAAAAACAAGCCTTTGAATGACATTCAGCCAGGATGGAGAATTATAATAGCCACCGCAATTATACGTATTGACCGGTGAAGGACCGGATGCCGCCCAGGCATCCTTCCATACGGATGATACTTGAACCTTCAGGGCATTCACTGTTTTCCATTGGCCGCCTACAAATACCTGAATGGATGAAACAGACCGCCAGTATCCACCGACATAAATCTGTACTGCCATGATTTATGAATATTGAATGTAAACACAACCTTCACAGGGATTAGAAGGCGGTGTTGCCGATGTTCCATAAGCTACATTTACAATTTCCCAATTGGTAGCCGTTCCATGGGCATAAGCAACCAGAGCGCCGGACATGGATGCCCCTGCCCTATTCACCTTGGCATCCAGGGATGTTTGAAGATTCGTAACATCTGATATTGCGTGTGAATGGCTTGCGGATGCTTTTCCATCAAGAGTTGATTGCAAAGCTGTAATATCGGAAATCACATGGCCATGCCCCTTGTCAGATTTTACATCAATGGCACTTTGAAGTCCGGAAACATCCCCGATCACATGGGCATGAGAATAAGCAGCCTTGGAATCAAGTGAATTTTGAAGGCCTGAAACATCGGAAATCGAATGACCATGATAATAAGATGCCTTGGCATCAAGGGCCGATTGCAATCCGGTGATATCGGATATCGGATGGGTGTGATTGGCCAGAGCCAACTCCCCTTCCCAATCGAGGATGTCACTTAAATAATGAGTATGCCCATAAGGCGTTTTGTTATCCAGGGCATTCTGCAGGCCGGTAATATCGGATATCAAGTGAAGGTGACTTGCAAGACCGCATGGAATCCAGGTGGATCCTGCATACACATAAATCATCTGCTTACCTGTATCATAATAATACTGCCCTTCAAGGGGTGAAGATGGTGAAGTTGCAGACTTATGGGCCACGGCATTAAGCAATTGATTCTGCAAAAAATCGGTATTCCCTCTTACTCGCATTGCTTGGATTTATAGAGCAAGGCTGATCCTTTCGGACCAACCTTGCTGAAGTTTTACAATTAACCGACAATTACAATCTGACCGGAAATGGTGGCACTGGTGGTCCAGGTAACATCCCCTGAAGCATTCAGCACGATATCGCATTCAACCTGGTTCAAATTGGTGGAAACCGTTTCATACACGGCCACGATGCAAAGTGTTCCGCAACCATGGGTAGCGGCGCCAATGGTGCCTGTACTTGCGGCACTGATGGCGGCGGTATATTTCTTTGACTTTGCCCCTGCGGCATTATCAGCATAATTCTTTACTGCCAGGGCGGTTGGAATCTGCGAGTTGGTAGGCGAAGAAATGGCAGTCTGAATCACTCCGGAACCAAAGTTACCGGTGCCGAGGCCGGAGATGGTATTATTACCGGCATCGATGGTCTTGTTGGTCAACGTCTGAGAAGCGGCAAGCTTCACCAGGTCGGCCGATTCAGTATTGTCAATGGCATCGAACATTGCGGCCGTGGGCGAAGCGCTGGTCTGATTGGCAATAACCTGATCCCCTAACCCAAGATCACCGCTTGAAGGCGTGGTGATGCCTGTGGCGGAACCGGCCACTGCAACTTTCCAGTACTGGCCTTTGGTGATCGAAGTGATTCCATTAGCGGCAAGAGTTTTACTTCCGTCAATCGTACCGGCGTACACAAGCATTCCGGAGATCTGCGTATTGATCGCGGCAACCTTTCCGTCAACATACGACTTGACGGCCTTCTGAGAAGCAACCTTGGAATCCGAATTGTTTGCCAGGGCCGTATCGGTATCAAGATACGACATGGGCAGCTGCTGAATGTTGTCAACATTGCCCAGGGAAACCTGTGCCTTGGTGGTGGCATGAGGATTCGAAGTATTGGAAATATGGTTGTTCATCGTGGTCTGATTGGCTCCCACGGTGGTATTGATGCCCGAAATGGTGGTGTTCAGAGTTGATACCTGGCCATCCATATACGTCTTGGTAGCTTTCTGCGAAGCAACTTTGGCATCCGAATTGGCTGTAAAAGCGCCATCGGTATCAAGGTATGACATAGGAAGTTGCTGAACATTGTCCACATTACCCAGTGAAACCTGTGCCTTAGTAGTGGCATGAGGATTCGAAGTATTGGAAATATGGTTGTTCATCGTGGTTGCATTCGCGCTGATTGTGGTATTCTGCGATCCGTTCTGAGCATCCACATAGGTCTTAACGGCTTTCTGCGAAGCAACCTTCACATCGGAATTGGCCGTTAAAGACGTATCGGTATCAAGATACGACATAGGCAACTGCTGAACATTATCCACACTGCCAAGACCGACCTGTGTTTTGGTGGTGCTGTGGGGGTTTGAAGAATTGCCCAGGTGGGAATCAATTGCGGCATGGTTGTTCGAACCGGCACCGGACAAGGTCTGATGATCGATATTGGCAGGGACAATGTCAAGATCCACAGTATTATTGGCCGTGTTATCTGTAACCGTCACTTTGGTCGAAGCGGCTTTAACACTCTTGAATTCATTGTTATTGCCGTTACGTTGTTTGAAAAGTCCAACGCCGCCGGTGCCAATATTCACATCGGTCGGGATGGTAGGAATGGTTGCCTGCGCTTCAATCTTAACCCACACCGATCCGTTGTAATAATACTCACAATTATCCGTGGTATTGAAATACTTCTGACCGGCGGTTGGCGAAGCGGGTGCCGTGGCCAGGTTCTGAATCACAAGGTTCAGAAGCGCGGTCTTCAGCAGATCCAATTGTACATAAACTTTTTTTGCCATGATAAATAAATATTAATTAAGAATGATTTTTCCTGTAATCTCCTGATTGAATGTAACTACGCAACGATTGACGGAAACATGATCCACATCTCCCATGATTTCTTCTTCCATTTCATCGACAATCGTAACCGAAGGGATCTTGCCGAAGAAATGGTCCATCACCACAACACTGGTATTGGTGAAATAGAATTCCCGGTTCTTATCCGTTGAGGATGCGCTGATGCACTTCCACATGGCCTCTCCACAAGCATTATGGGAACACTTGTACACGGCATACGTTTCCGTGTTGGTCCATTCATCCCCTATGTTGTAACCGGCCATGTTATCATCGTTTTCATTGGGATTGTGTGAAAACTGATACACATTGAAGGGCACCAGGTCAAAATTCATCGTAAAGGGGTTGAATACTTTTTTCATCTCTTTATGAATTCAGAAAAGCATACACCAGGTTTTCGCAATTGCTCATTTGGTTATCATAATTCAGGTTGCCATCGGCCCACTTGACAATGTGCTTGGTTTTCCCGTTCACCACGGTTTTCTGAATTCTCTTGATTCTCCAGGTATCTTCCGTTTCGGAAGATGTTCCGTTTTGCGGATAACCGAAATAGGTGGTATCATCCGAATACTCATAGATCACTCCTACACCCTGGGTAAGATCATCGTTGTTAATCATATTGATTGGTTTGAATTGGCCACTATAATATTGATCATTGTATGCCCTGTCATACTCTACCTGTAGATTGTACAGATACACGCCATCGGTGGCAAACGGGCTGATCTTAACGGATTTCAGGACAATGGGGAAAAGCAATCCCTGGACCACTTCATAGGCTTCATTAGTGATCAGCAGTTCCCTCAGATAATCCCTCATTTGCTGAGAAACAAAACCGCTGTCCGCTTTAAAAGATTGGGTTTCCCAGGTTTCAAAGTTTTTCGAAGGCGGATTAATGCTGGTGATTACTTCATCTGAGACAACCTCTCCGGCATTTCTCTCATAGGCCATGGTCGTCTCTCCTGTTCCTAAAAAGCGGATGGTATCATAGCGGCCAAAGGAATTACGCAGCAAAAAGGTTCGTTCATGCTCATAAACATCCGTATCCAGGATGAATTTCCTGACTTCGGAAATGACACCACCTAACCTGTCTTCAAGCCATACTTCCCAACTTTCCACATCCCTTGTTACATCGAGGGAAGAGAGGCCAAGATGATCATATCCAACCATGATTTCAAGCAAGGTCGGGGTTGAACATGAATCGGAATCCGAACCATAATAGGAAAAATAGCTTCCATCCGAAAATTTCACTCGGATGGCAAGCCGGTATGAATAAGGATGGTTATCGCCACAAAGGAAAAAGGAAAGTTTTTCCATCTGGGTTTTACCGGTGGTTTTTACAACCGGTGCCCAGGTCAGGAATCGTTTCAGATTATCTGAGAGCGAAAAATAATCCGCTGCCTGGTCATTATAAACACAAAGCAATTCCCTTGAAAGACCGCCTGCTATTGCATACCGGATGGTATCAAAAACTAGCATCCGTACAACATTGGAATACCTTTCAGCGAATGATACATAATAAGGCAATACCAGGTTGTTCCATACTGCCAAATTTTGGGTTGCAACTTCAGGATAGGTAAACAACTGCGGTCCTTCAAGATTTGTCTTGATGAAGGATCTGAGATATTCCGAGATATCGAAAATCGCTTTGCCATCCGAATCAACTGACTTCAGATCTTCTGCAATCTTATGAAGCTGTGGCTGAATTACACCGGTTGGATGAGGGGCGTTCCCCCCCTGGATATTTACTGTCTGATCAATCCAAACTGAACAAACAATGCCAAAATTATCCCTTTCGATTTCATCTGTTCCCCCCTGGTTTAAATCCATGGTCAAACCGGAAACAGTATTATTTCCGAAAGCAAGTGTCCACTTCGATCCTTTTTCCTTGGCAATAATGGTGATACGCCTTTCACCCGTGGTAATATCACCCAGGATGAAATCATAATTGGAACGAAGGGTATAATTCAGCTTTAAACATTCGCAAATAGCAAAAACATACTCAGCCAGATTATTATTGATCAATGGAATTGATAGTCCACTATCATCCGGAAACATGATTTGATTGAAAGTAAGAACCTCATTATTAACGGTAAGGCAAAAATGATGGCCGGTAACAACTTCCATGGCCGTAAACTTCAGGATCATCTGCGCTTTGCTTCCCACTGAGGATAACAAGGATCCCGAGAGAACCTCATAACGGATGGGATTACCGGAAAATGAGTTCAAGGCCGGCTTGTCTGAAATTTGAATCATAGGGCAAGTTTAAGCCCGGGAAGGAAAAAAATAAAGGACAAGGATCAAAGGCAGCAGTACGCTTTGATCACGGATGGTTTTAAGCAGTCCATATTCAATGTTACCTGGACTTCACTTAAGAGATAATTCACCCCGTTAATCCGGTACTTGCTTCCGAAATCAAGCGCTTTCAATTCCAAATAATCCATCTGTTTTGTTATCTGAACAAACTTGCGCGTATTGAACACCCAATCATACCAATCTTTATGAAATTTATTGAATAGGCCGTTTGTGCCGTACCATATCAGGCGGAAATCATCGGAATAAGGATAGCAACTAACCTTCATTTGATGAGAATAATTCTCACGCAAACTTGCAAAAGCAAGCTTGGGAACGATTTTTGCATAATCGGTTCCAAGGTTTCCAACTCGGCCACAAACTTCATCCTGGGGGCAAACCATACAAATACCGATTTCGGTTTTGCTATTATCAAGCGGCTGACCATACATGAAATTGATATACAAAAATTCACTGGGGGAAACCTGAAGCCATGTATTTGCTCCCCCATTACCGAACTGATACCACTTGTTTTCATCGATCACATAGCGGAGATCAAACAAGTTTGTTATCGGCCGGCCAGGAAGATCCTCAAACCTCTGAACCGATCCTTTAAGATGATCGAAGAAATCAGCTTCGGCGGCGGTAAGGTCCTCATACACCTTATCCCCGTTATCCGGTGTCATGGAAAGCTGAACGCCCAGGACCTTATCGGAAATCTGATTTGAAATTGAAATCACCTTGGATGAAAATTCCTTATACGGCAATGCTTTCAGACGGTCCTGGTTTCCGACAATGCGGACCACCTTAAGATGATCATCTACCAGGAAGGTGCAATTAAAGAATTTCTGAATATCGGTGAAAAACTTTCCGATTTTCACATGTGGCATATGAACCTGGTAGTACAGGTCCTTAATAGTCCAATACAATTCATTGACCGAAAAGGAATTGTATATGACCAATGTTGAAAGATCCTTTCCCTGAGAAAAAAAATCATCTACAACTGAGTATCCCATAAGGCTGATCACCTTACCAATCACAAAACGGAGATAAAACATCGGAACAAGCAAGGTCCTGGCACTTAACGCTGAAGTTAAATTCATATGCCCGTTTCTTCCCGTATAATTGTACCAATGCAATTCAGCATCATCGGTTTCAGGATCGAAATAATCAACATTCATGCACTCAGGCATCTGAAAATCGACATCAGGATATGAATAATTCCGCATTGAATTATAAAAATCCAAAGCCATACTTTCCCCGCGCCAGTGCATTTCTCCAAGGGCTTGTTCATCCAGGTAAGCTTCCTTTACCTTGTAATTAAAACTCCCGTTCTGCACATACAACGCGCCTTCATAAAAGTCCAGATTTGCTTCCTTGATCCGGACTTGTCCCGAGAAGATCACCGATCCGTTAAACAATAAACTTCCATCATAAAACTCATACTGATCCCTCCCCGATTCAATCCGGTGTTTCCATCCCAGGATCGATTTGTTCCGGTCCGTGGATGGGATCTTAAAAGGAAATGAATAATCACCGATATCATTGAACATTGGCGATTTGAGGTTTAACGTCAATGAAAATTCCTTGGGAAGATCCAAGGCCGTGCAGTTTACTACCAGGGATAGCATAGATCGTGATTATTGATTTGAAACATCGGATTCAATAGAACCAACCTTCTTCAATTCATCCTGAAGATGAGTGTATGAGATATATGAAGGAATACCTTTATCCAGGTGTTCGTTCAGTTTTGTAATGGCGGCAATCAACTGAGGATCGGTGAAGCCGAATTTTCCTGTATTGGATGAAGATTCAAAATACCTGCCACTTGCAGCCTGTGGAGTTCTCGCATAATTTATGGCCTGGATCACCTGGGGGTAATAGGTTACAAGCTTTTGCGTGGTAACGGGATCTATGACCATTTCCTTACCGGTTTCACTTATGAGAAGCGGAGAAGAATAGATACCAGTCTGCGGATTCTTTTCATACGGAATATTGTCATAGGTCTTACCATCCTGGGCACCTATTACGGAATACCGGCCTTTCGAAGCTTGCGGAACTTCGGTACTTGAAATGATTGCGATCTGTGCAGCACCAAGGGCGGCAGTAATAATTGCTAATACCTCTCCTAAAATCGGTCCACCGGTCAGGGCTGATGTTACGGCCTGGGCCACGTTGATGATGCCTTGCGCCAAGGCAAGCTGTTTGTTTCTAACGGCTTGGTCGTGTGCAAGTTTCTTTTTCTTAGCATCAAGTTCATCATCCATGGCCTTGATTGCATCATCATACTGCTTTTGGGAAATAAGTTTATGGGAAAGCTGATCTTCAAGATTCTTCTTCTTCTTATTATTCGAATCTTCATCCTTATGAAGATCGGCATTTTCCTTGTCGGTCTGAATCTGATTAAGTTGCGATAAGGCACTGACGGCCTGCCCTCCCAGAGTAACAATTTCACCGGCAAGTTTGACATAAGCTTTTTTATTGTATTCTGCAATCTTATCGGCCGTTTCCTTGGCCATCTGCTCCTTGATAGTATTAGTTTTGGCTTCATCCCCAATATTATCTGCAAGGATCTTCTTATATTTTGCCTGAACTTCAAGCTCGATCTTTTCCTTTTTTACTGCAATATCCCGTTCACCTTTTTCACGAAGCTTTTCAAGATCATCGACAAATTTTTCTTCAAACAGCATTTTCTGCTGTTTCAATTCGTCTTGTTCTGCTCTATCAAGTATGGCAATATCTTTATTGATGCGGTGAATCGCATCAAGGCGGTGTTGCTCTGCCAGGATCAATTTATCATTATTCCCTTCAGCTGCTGCAACCTCTTGGTTATAGGCATATAAAATCGCTGAAAGAATTTCATCCTTGGCATCCTTATATTTCTGTTTGATTTCCTCAACCTGTTTCTGAGCAATGGAAAGTCTTGCAATTCTCAATTTATCGCTGATCCCTGCAACATCGGTTGCAAATTGCTGTTCCTGTTGCTTTAACACCTGCTGAATCTGTGCTTCCTTGGTTATCCTAAGAAGATCCACCTGATCATGAATGCCTTTCTTTTCTTCCGGAGTTAAGGCCTTTTCATTGTCTTTCTTAAATTTAAGCGCCTTCTGAATCTGCGTGTCATAAGCCTTCTCAACGGCATTGATTTCCCGTTGCATATTGGTAAGCTTAGTCGCAAAATTCTTGTTATCAATATCCTTCATGGCATCGATGAGATCCTGATACGCATTCTTTAGTTTCTCATTCGATTTGGTCCTGGCATTCAATTCATCCTGTGCCTTTCGCATATTGGTTCGATCCGAATTGGTGGCATCGGCTTCACGGCCTTTTGAAATATAATCGTTAAGCTGATCAACTGACATTTTCTTCCAGTCAAGATCCTCTTTGAAAGAAACCTTTTCACTCTCCCCTACCCTTCTGCGGCGTTCACGATCTTCCATTTCACTTTGAACAATACTCTTAAGGTTTTCATCCCGGGTCTGAACAGCAATCGAAAGGATCTGATCAGATACGTTATCCAGCGTATTGGTCAGGTTAAGGGATGAATTCACGGCTTCTTCAGCAATCTTCAATTGCTCATTTTTGAATTCAACACCATACACCTTCATCTTATCTGCGGCCTGTTTGGCCTTTTCAGCCGCTTCCAAAAAAGCTGAAGCAGTGCCAAAGGAACCCCCACCGGCACCCCAATACTCTTTGACAAGCCTGATCTTTTCTTCCAGGGAAGAAGCCTGTTCAACCAATTTAGCTGCAGGCGCATTGGATTTATAGAGAAGGTCCATCGAAGAAGCCAGGATCTTATTTCGGTCCATTTCTGCATCAGAAAGCTTTTTTGATGCTTTCGCTTGTAATTCTGCAATATCCTTTAGCTTGTCTTCAGATTCTGCAAGACGGATCTTCTCCATATACTGATAATTGACTTCTTCCAGGTGCTTTGCCAGATACTGATTGGTAACATCTTCTTCTTTCATGTTGCCAAGGAATTCCGGATATTTCTCGCGGAGTTCCTCAATCAGCCGGTTCCTCTCCTGCTGATTGGTATTGGTAGCCTGGATCTGAAATACCAAGGCATTCAAACTTTCTTCTTCCTGCCTATATTTTTCAGCCATTGGAATTTCAAACAACTTCTTGAATGAATTCAAGGCATCCGTGGCACCTTTAACCAGATTGTCAAACATCCCGTTTGTTCCCAGGATGGCTTCACCCATAGTACGTTGAAGTGCGTTCCATGCCTTCCCCAACAAATTCAGGTGCCCTTCCGTGGTTTGCATTTCGCCTTCTGCAAGCCCTTTATATTTCTTTGCAACCAAATCAATGGCGGCTCCATTATAAAGTTGCTCCTTGGTTAAATCTTTAAATCCGCTTGATAATTTCTGCAAGCCCTTGGGAATTCTGCCCTCCATGGTTGCATCAAGGTCTTCAACAGCCTTTTCCAAGGTCTGCCCTGTTACCACGGCAAGATCCTGGGCGGCTTCAATGGTCTTCTTGATCTGCTCCGGAGTACGGTCCTGAATGGCAAGGAATTTTTCTGCCTGTTCGATTTCAAGGCGTGAATCCATTGAAACCCCTGCCCTTTCCTTGGCAAGGTCTATCAATTCCCTCTGCTTGGCCTTGTTGCCATCGAGTACTTCAAGCAGAATCTTTTCCGTATCTCTGAGTTCAATAGCCTTTTTAATGCCTTCCTTGAAATATTCTCCGATCTTTTCAATCCCGAAAGCGGCGGCCAGGCCGGCACCCATTTCCTTAACCAAGCTTGTGATCCCGCCGGCGGATTCTTTCATTTGATCTCCTATGGCTTTCGTTGATTTGCGGATTTCACCAAGTTTGGTATTCAATTCCTGGAGTTTTGAAGCTTTATCTGCGAACTCCTGTGTGCCGGTCTTGCAATTCTTTAATTCTGAATTAAGCGCCCTGGCGGCGGCTTCAATCTCCTTCAAGGTCGCATTGGCCTGCTGCCCGTTCAGAATGACGGTTGCCCTTGCGGTTTCATTGGTATTTGCCATACTTACTTTATTGATCGGTCATTAATATTCTCAGAAATGACTACGGTGCCCCTACGGCCAAATTCCTTTGCCATGATCTCTCCCAATTTCATTGCTTCGGCGGCAAAAGTCTTTGAATACCATTTCTTCGGTCTTCTGTGGTTTCCAAGCATTTTGCCTTCAAGCTTTCGTGAATCCTGGTTCTCTTTCACCTGACCTACTTTCACCCCATTGCCAACGCCCATATCCACAAACTTCCCGTAATACTTGAAAGCAAAATCAATCTTGATCACATCCCCCTGGGCGGATGCAATCACATCAAATAGGAAACTTCTTGTGAGTTCTCCGGTTTCACCGATCTTGAGTCCCTGGATCTTCTTCTGCCAGCGCTTAATAGTAATCTTGGCCCAGGCATCGGCAATTTGACGTTCATCCTGAACCACTGTTGACGATAAATTCGGAAGGTTGGAACCTGTTACATTATCCATGCTGTAAAGTAACTTCCGCGGAAAACGAAAATAAAGGACAGCAATAGATTATCCCTTGAAACCGGACATGATTTCTTTAGGCTCTGTAAGCCACTCTTCCGGTTTGTAGGATAAATCAGAAACAAAAAACCGAAGGTCGAAGGTGAACATGAATCCGAAGTCATTGTCAAAGACAGGACCAAGCATCTCAAATTTGATGCTGTTTACATCGAATTTCCTGATGAAAGTGCCATAGCTGGCATCAAGCTTGAGCTTGGAAAGGAACTGCATGGACCATTCAAAGGTATCACCCAGGATTTGCATTTCTCGGGTGAAATCATCCACTGAATCAGCATGATCAATGACCATGAAGCCGGCCTTGACAATCCCTTGCGTATTATCCTGGGAAGTATTTTCCGAAAGAAAGCCGTTTACTGAATTCAAGATAAGCGCCGGATACTGCATGCCCCGACGAAGATCTCCCAGGACTTCATTAATATCCATGGTATAAAAGCCTTTTATGGATGGATGCAGGGATGCGGCACTGCGGAAATACTCAAGATACTGAGCGACATTGAGTTTACTCATGGCGTTTTGTTTCTGATAGGAATTTGAAATACTCAATGGCCTTCTGTTCCAGACCGAAGAATACATTATACAGGTTTGAACTTAAGACCCTTTCAAGGCTTTTATTATCGGTTTTGCCATCGGCCAGGGATATCACCAGGGGCACCCAACCATGCTTGTTTTCTTCCGAATCTTCACGCTTACGGAAGACATTGGGAAATTGCTCCGGCAAGGAATTCAAAACGCCTGTAAAGAATAGAAATACACCATACCTGATCACCGGATCAAGTTTTTCAAAGGAGGCCGTACGGTTCTTTAGAGAAAGATCATGAAGCTTTCTGCGGGGGTCCTTGGTACTGGCGAAATGTTTTTTTATCCACCATGCGGTCTTTTTCGGTCTGTACAGAATTGCAACGAATTCACTTAAAACCTTTTCATCCTTGGTTTTTAAGTACTGTTCCAGATGGCTGTGCGCCTTGGTGAATTCGCCAAAGGTGCATTGCAGCATATTATCGCTGGGTCCGTAGTACTTATGAAATCGGTGCCAAAGTACCGGCATTACATTCCTTGTCAGGTTAACATCCTTGATCAGAAAATCAAAAGTCTGGCAAAGGAAATACGCGTCTTCCGGATGAATCTTGAAAAACAACTTCTTCTTAATGGTAAGGAATTCATACAAGGCCTGAACCTCAAAATCGACAATAGTTAAGCTTTTGCTAAACAATTTCGATACAAAAAGCAGCTGCTTTTTGGTCAATTCATTCCAGACGGAAGGAAGCTTGCAGCTTACGGAATTAATTTGAACGATATTCATTACTGAAATTTGAAGGAATAGATCCGATTCAGCCATCCCTTGAGAAACTTACCCTGGGATGGATCACGGCCACATGTCTCATGGGCAAAAGCAACCCTTGCAAGTTGCACTTGTGAATGGAATTGAGCCGGTGAAGCTGAATTTACTTTCGCCAGGGTATAATTTCCAACCATGCCATCTGCCCTTATTTCCAAAAGTCTTTGCGGCCATATAATTCCCCATTTACCGCTGGTCCAGGTCCAGTCTACTAATTGTTCTGCAATAGATTGATTATCTATAAGATCAGCTGCCCATCGATTCCAATATCCACGTCTGAGGACCATTAAAACATCATCCCTGGTAAGCATCTTGATATCCTGACGATCAATAATACCATCATTGTTTTTATCATATCCCATGGATTTCCAGGTTGCAAGGGTTACACCCATATTGGTTTCATGCCCATGATCCCCGGGATCATTGACAAAACCGCCTTCGAAGGCAAGCACTTTCGGGAAATACAGATTTATATTGGCCATACTTTTTTTATTAAGGTGAAAAGTTTGATCCCTACGATCAATAAAAGGATCAACCAGAATACTCCGCCTGACCAGGCAAAAAACTCAGTGGCCTTGGGAACATATTTCACCTGGGCCGGCGCAAGCGTGATCACCTCTTGATCAGTTTCATGGATATACTGCTTCTTATAAGAAGTATATACAGCAAAGGAATCCACCTTTGCACCGGCAACAAGGATATTTCCCTTGTCGATATGCACAAACGCAGTAGTATTTTTGCCGTTTTTCATTTGCTGAATCTCCTTGATATAAGCTTTTCCATTACTATCGCACTGGATCAGCGCCTTAAGCCATGCGCTATCGGGCGGAATCTTGGTTTCAACCACACATGGAACATAGGTAGTATCCCTGTGGACCTTGAAGGAAACAGATCCGGTGCATGGATATTTGCTCCTGTACTGTTTTTCACTCATACAGGAAGCCATGAGTGCACACAAAATGCAGAAAACAATGATCTTCTTCATTTTTCAACGTATTTGGAAGGATCCTTGATGAAAATCAAGGTAAATGCCACCGGCAGAACCAGGGCGGCTTCGGTTAAAGTTGCCCTGCCGACAAATACGGCTGCAAGCGCTCCGACGATCAGGCCAACGCCAACTAGTGACGTTCTCCAATTCTTGAATACTCTTTCTTTCATGGTTTACTTATTTGGGTTTCAATTGCAACAATTCTTCCTTCATGATCAGCGACTGCTTCACTGGATTCCTTAATCTGCCCGTCATGCAATACCAAATGATCTGCAATTTCCTTATGCACATCTATGCAATGCACGCCGGTTTTAGCATTGTATAAAGCAATCTCTCGGATCTCTTTTGCCAGACGGTCAATTTTATTAACCAGACGGACCACAAAGAACAAAGCCACGGGGGCAGTAATGATACCAACCACGTTGCTTACCTCACTGACTATAGTTGTTTCTGTCATGCGAAAAACAGGCTTTTACCACTGTTCGAATACTGATTTATAGACCCAGGAGAATCCTTTCCGCTATACAATGCCGATTTAAAATAATCCGGATACTTCTCTTCTGATGCGTTTCGATCCAGGAAGAATTGAATGGCTTGTAATTCGCTGTCGCCATCCATCTGATTTGCCTGTTGCATGGAGAGGATTCGTTCACGATTGGCCGTTTGCTTGGACATAATATTGGTAAAGGTGCTTTCTGCATTGGAAAATACACCCCAGTCGAGGATATCAATTGAAATCTCATCCAGGCTTCGGGCCATTGAAATATGAGCCAGGGCAGGTTTGATAAGGTCGATCAGACTTTTATACTCTGCAGTAAGATCAGCAGATTCCTGAAGGGCAGCCTTCAGCTTATCAAACAAGCCATCACTGAGGATGGGTCTGATATACTTGGTTTCAATGGACCGGATTACCGGGACCAAGGCAAGGAACACCCTCCTTGATCCACGAATATCAATGGTTTTAGAGAATTCAGCGGCATTGCGGATAAACAAGCCAGGATCTGCCGGCTTGAAGGATGTAAACGTAGTTTTATTGGTTTCAAGGAATTCCAGAAGATCATCCAGAGCGGCATTGGCACGCGACATAAGGTTTTGCTTTGAATTCATCACCTTATACTGCGGTGCCGGCGTATTGGTCGGTGAAGATGAAATCTGCACCCCCTGACCGGACAAACTCACTCCGATTTCATCAATGGCAAGATATAATCCATACAGAACAAGCGGTTTGCGTGTCAAGTCAAGCGCCTGTTTCCACAAATCTTCCGTGGAATCAAGTTTTGTGGCCAGTTCTGTTAGGAATTCTTTTCCGATTGCAGGCCTGATGAATAGCACATCACTATCTGTAAGATAAGGTTTGATCAGATCCAATGCTACTGAAGCATTGAGGATCGAACTATAGGCTTTAACCTGGTCAATGGTCTGAATCAGTTTCATCATGCTTGGTTTTGATCGATTCGTTTTGTGGTTTTTGTGGGATGCTGGTCCTGGGTTTGGCTTGTATCTACCGTTACATAATCAAACTTGATCAGCGGATCCCACTTATTGAAATCACGGATGAAATAGAGGGGTTCAAGGGATATCTGGCGATAAACGCCCATTTCGGCGTTGAGCATCCAAAAGGCTTCACGCTTATCGCTTCCGCTTCCTGCACCCAGGGCACCGCCCGGGATCCCGGCCCCTATCAGGCAGGGGTCCACTCCTATTGCAAAGAGGATTTCAGAGTTTGCAGCCTGGCTATCCGGTAAATAAGCATCATCCTTAAGCTTATTATCAATCACATTGATCTTCCAACCAGATACATACTCATTTTTGAACTTATTATAAAAGGTAAAGGTTGCAAAGGACTTTCCAGAATTTTCAACATCGCTGAGGAATGAATCCATTTCCTCGAGCAATTGCTTCTTTTTCGCTTCTCTCAGCTCCTTGGTAAAATCAGGAGACGGGTAACGCTGTATGAAATAATCATCAGGCACCTCGATATGGTACTTGATGACCATTTGGTTGGCCATGATAGCCTGCTTGAGCTTAGGTACCTTATTGGCGATATCCATCCAGCCGCCTGAGCGGATCCCGTTCCATACGGCCAGATGGTAATAGGATTTATTGAATGACCGGTAAAAGACCGGGTATGCAAAATTCGGGTCCTTATATTTGGTTCCATCATAGGCCGCTGGATCGAACATCGGGATTTCTGCCAGAATCCCGGGGTTCCTGGATGGGTTTAATTCCCATTGAGCCGAATAATACAACTTCTGAATACGAAACGACGGTTCTACCATTCGGCCCAGACGGCAATAGGCCGGGTCTTTGACAAATACCTTATTAATAGTGTCTTTGCCCTTATTGAGGATGAACTCAATCCATCCGTTTGCAAAGGTTTCGAGGCTTCCGATAAGGTCAATCCATTGAAGATTCAGTCTATTGACACGGAAGAATTCAACGACGTCGGGATCTTCCACCGGAATCCGGTCCGCCGTATCGGTAGTCAGATTAGGTTGCTCACGATATGCAATGATCCCTCGGCCAAAGTGGACTGTTTTACGTTTATCCAGGGCACGAAGGGCAATTGAATTAATTTCGAGGTCCTTCAATACATTCTGAGGGAACAGATTATCATCCCCCCAGGGTGAATAATCCGTTGAAGCATAATCTTGAGGAACAACGACCTGGGTCGTTACTGCATCACCATTTGCTTTATTGGTCACAATAGCTTTACTTCCAGGCATAAATGCAACTTCGTTTTGCATGATAATCCCTTGTTTCATCAATAACAGACTTTCTGGTTATTAAACTCAATGATCAACCGGATATGAATTTTTCGGATTTTCCCGTTTTCAAGTAAGATATTTCGAGTGGCATTGATCCAATGGTGAGGATCCTTTTTAATTCTCGAATCGGATGATAAATTCTTTGTACGAAGGTCAAATACCGGACTACCCTGTTTACTCAATCCAACACATTTACGACCATTGTGGATCTCAATAATTTCCCCTCCAGTGCCCAGGGATCTGTCAGCTGTAACAAACCTGATTTGAAACTTGGATGGTTTATCATCAGGTCCGAATTGATTCATTTGATTCAATACATCTCCAAGACGGATATAGCCATAATTCATGGCTCAATGATACTTCTGATGGCAAAAAAAATAAAGGACATGAAAAGAAGCCTAATTTATTCCCTAAGACGCTAAATATTAAAAAACCCTTTGCGTTTGATTTTTTGATATTCCGAAAGGCCCGGTTCAAAAAAGACAGTCATTATGCTAATAGAAGTGTAAAAAAAATTGACACCAGTGTAAATTATTTTGACAGTAGTGTCAATTTTTTTTACACATTTTAAAGATGGAGAATTATGTATGTATTTAAATTTCAATAATATGTTGAAATGGTATAATTTTTGTTTATTAATTTCATACAAAATCACAATACTCAACCCTAACTGCCATCCCTCCTATTCCTTTGTTGGAAATTGATGAACGTGATTGGATTTTAAAATTGAATTCATAAAAATATCTACGATAATATTTTTCCGCCTCAGTACAAATTCTTAAAAATCTGACTATGAAAAAGATTTTCCTATTTTCGGCAGTCATTTTATTTTTTCTGCCAGCAACAATTTGTATGTCCCAAATTACCAAACAACAGGCAATTACTTTTGTTATGGATTCTATCGTCGGTAATCAGGTCGACAGTGTGAATGTTTATATTGATGATGTTGAACAAATATCTCCATATTACATTATAAATCTATTGGATACCATTCCATCCCCCTATTCAAACTATTGGCTATTTTTTATTGACCTTCAACCAGGTTATGGTTGGAAGCATTCTTGTGAATATGTTTTTATTAATTCCGATAATGGGAATCTTTGGGAGGCATTGAAGACTTATCCCCCTGATAAATCATTACATACATTAGATCAAATTTCAATGCCTATTGATCCAGTCATTTGCTTCCCTGATTTTACCGTGTCCAACACCACGAATTACCCTCCTGTTAATCATCATCTTTATGCTGTTATGTTTTCAGGTGGTGAACCAGGTACCTCAGGGGGAGATCCTGCATTTTGGAATGCTATTAGTTTAGAGTATTGTACATTAAGGGAGCATGGATTCCCAAAGGAAAATATTTATGTATTATCATATAATGGAGCAATTGACGGTTTTAATAATCCCTCTTTGGATCTTGATAATGACGGACAACCTGATATAATCAATAAAGTTTGCACTCATCAACGACTGGATTCAATTTTCAATGCTCTTTCCAATAGACTTACCACTAGCGATTTACTTTATGTGTTTGCAGCAACTCATCAGGGTGACACTCCTGCATCTACATTACATTTATATGATACTGACGTTATTTATGATGTGGAGTTTGCAAATGATATTGCAAACTTCAATTGTGCACAAATAATAATCAATATTTGGGCATGTGGATCAGGAGGATTTGTAAAAAAAACGCAGGATATTCAAAACTCAGTTAAAAAGACAATCCTGACAAGCACAGGTGCTTCTGCATGCACACGACTTGGAAATGGTTTTTGCATGGACACCTATAACTATCTTGTTGGCACAGCATTAAGAGGATGGCACTTTAATATACAGGATACATCTCATTACTATGCTCCCTGGAATAGATGGATCCCAATAGGAACCATCCCGGATAGTACATTTTGGAAGCTTCTCCATGATACACATCACACCAGTCATGATATTAATTTTGATTTAGCAAAAAATGGTGGAAATAATGATTTTGTTCAAGAAATTAATGAGGTGATTAAATATGTTGAAGAAAATGATCCTGAGTTTGCTCTCTATGGGACAAAACAATACGTGGATGGTTTTGTGCATCAAGATCCAAATCATCCTGAGCACAACGTGGATTTGTTGAGTTTACATGGAATTACAGGTCCGATTACTTTTCCTCAAACCTTAGCTTGCTCTCAAACGGACAACGGACATTTTTTAATTGGAGGTGACTTATCTGTCGACTCTGGGGCCTCTCTTACCTTGAATCAAGGTGTGACTTTTCATATTTGGAATTCAGCCTTAGTATTAAAACCGGGTATTATACTCCAGAATCCTATTCGTTATCTTAATGGGGGTACCTTAACGGTAAATGGTGGAATCCTGACTTCTTCTGAGACAAGCTGGAACGGAATAGAAATTTGTGGCAATAAGAATTATTCCCAGTTAAAAGATCCTGTCACCGGATATTGCGCTCAGGGTACACTGGTTTTGAACAATGCTACAATAAAAAATGCTTTAAATATTACACTCTTTAATCCGGAAGAACCTGAATATGTTAATTCAACAGGTGGAATTATCAAAGCGACAAACTCATTATTTCTAAATAACCGAAGGTCTGCTGAATTTAGATCTTATCATAATTTCCCTCCCAATAATCCCTCCTGGCGTATTGGTAACTCAAGTTATTTTGTACGATGTGAATTTACTGTGGATGATTCTTATAATCTGCCCGATCCATTCAGTGAACACATCAAACTTTATGATGTTGAAGGGATTACTGTAGCCGGGTGTAATTTTAAAAATTTAAACCAAAGCCTTACCGGGTTTGGCAGGGGTATTGGTATTAATTCCCTGGATGCGTGTTTTTATGTGAGACACGTATGTTCAAGCACCATAGATCCATGTCCTCCTACCGATGCTATACCTTCGACCTTTCAGGGATTCTTTGCAGGAATTAATGCTCATTCAGTAGCCTCTGCAAATACCTTTGTGGCTACCAAGTCTCAGTTTCTGGATAATAGCTATGGAATACGATTAAATGCTGTAAACCACGCCATAATAACACGGGATACGTTTGATATCGGATCCAATACGATTTGTCCAGGTTTTACCGGTATCGGAATTGAATTAAACAAATGTGATGGATATCAGATCGAAGAAAATAATTTCAAACACACACCTAACAATTTTGAGGGGGTATATTATGGTATTCGAGTGATTGGTTTAAATGACGCCACATTTGTCAATACTTCTAATGAACTGTATCTGAATATTTTTCATGATATTAATTTAGGTAATGAAGCTGATTTGGCAAATGCAAATGGTAAAGGAACAATTGGTTTATGTTATCTCTGCAATAAAAACCATAATAACTTTTATGATTTTAATGTAACAGGTTGGGGTATCTCTAAAAATCAAGGTTCAAACGATTTACCGGCTGGAAATACTTTCTCAAAACATAATGATCAAAATTATCCATATAGTGATTTTAACAATCTGGGAAATTATAGAATTAACTACTATTATAATGGAGATTCATATCATCAACCAGTAAACGTATGGAGGGTTGACACTTATCTGACAAATCATCAAAATACCTGTGCCTCTCATATTGGAGACGAAAACAATGGGACAGAGCACTTAACCAGTGGGCAAATAGATTCACTTCAGCAATCCTTTGCTTATTATACCGATGCTTATAATAACACTATAAATTTGTTGGAATCGCTTAAGGACGGAGGAAGTACCAGTGATTTAACTTCCGATATTTCAAGTAGTACTTCTGATGAAACCATGACCTTAAGGAATGAACTTCTGGGCGATTCACCCCATCTCTCAAAAGAGGTCCTTGAAGCGGCTGCCGATAAAACTGACGTCCTCCCTGATCCAATTCTTTTTGAGATTCTTGCTGCAAATCCTGATGAGCTTCGAAATGATGAATTACTGAATTATTTACAATCGAAAACTAATCCACTTCCGGATTACATGATTGAAATGCTAAGTGAGATCGCCGCAGATACAACGCATAAAACAACTTTGGAGTCAGCGCTTTCAAAATACAAAGCCGCTAGTTCGAGAGCTGCCCATTCCCTGATTCGTAATATTCTGCAAGACACGGTGATGGATTTTACTAATCTTCGAAATTGGCTTGATAATCAGCATAGTATTACAACGGACTATCAGATTATTGATTCCTGGTTACAGGAAAAGAATACGTCCTCAGCATTAGCATTGCTCAATCTCATACCTCAACAATATACTCTGGATTCATTAGGGACGGTTGAATATACTTACTATAAGAACCTGAAAATCTGGCAAGCTGACTTAATCAATCAAAATATAAATATTTGTGCCTTGGATTCAACGCAAATTGCATTTGTACAGGATATAGCAACAAATAGTCAAGATCTCGCCGGACTACAGGCAAGTAATCTCCTTGATTTTGCCTACGGTGTGAAATATATTAACTGCCCACAATCTCCTGAGGCCCCGGTTAAAATAAACCCCGGTAATAAAGGCGATCTTTTAAATAAAATTTATCAACCTCGTGTTACGGTATTGCCAAACCCATCAAATGACTGGGTCGCCTTTTCGTATCAAATATTTAAAGGAGAATATAATTCATCTATCAGAATCAGTAATCTGAATAATGAGGTAATAAAAACCATCCCTTTAAATCGGTCTCAAGGTCAGGTTATTATGGATACCCGAGAAATTCCATCAGGTATGTATATTTATACTTTGACTAATGGACCTTATTCCAAATCAGGGAAATTATCTATAAGTCATTAAGTCAGAAACTATAATCATTCAAAAAAAAAATTATCTTTAGATTTAAATTTCAGCGGTGAAAAATATATTTAAAATTTTGTGTTGTCTTGTCATTTCATTTTTTGCAGGATTTGATTCACAAGCCCAGTCGTTGAAGATTTTATGGCAACACTGTTATGGGGGGAGTGCGGACGATTTTGGAATTTCAATCGTCCCCTCTCCCACAGGCTATTCTCTATTTGGGGAATCAGCATCATTTGACGGAGATGTGCATGGTCAGCACGGCATGGGTGATCTCTGGTTATTATCCATTGATTCATCCGGAAACTATCTCAACTCGGCATGCTATGGTGGTTCAGAAGATGATTATGCGCAACAGATGAATCGTTGCCTTGATGGCGGATATATGTTATGCGGCTCCCCATTTTCGGTAAACGGGAATGTGACCAATAATCACGGCGGCTGTGATTATTGGTTGATCAAAACAGATGAAAATGCGAATCTTCAATGGCAAAAATGTTTCGGCGGAAGTTGCAATGATGGACTTGGAGGTCTTACTGTGACCTCCGATTCCGGATTTTTATGTGGTGGTTATACGTGTTCGACTGATGGCGATGTCACAGGGAATCATGGAGCTGATGATTTCTGGGTGATCAAGGTGGATAAATATGGGAATCTGAAATGGGAAAAATGTTTAGGTGGTTCGTCCACAGATTGGGGAATGTGCGCAGTGGAAACACCTGACGGAGGGGTGATTTGCGGAGGATGGACAGGGTCGACTGATGGGGATGTAAATTGTCAGCATCATAGTGAGGTGGATGCCTGGATGGTCAAGCTTGATTCATCAAGGAATATTGATTGGCAGAAATGTTTTGGAGGAAGTGGTGATGACGTAATTCAACAGATTATACCTCTGGATGATGGTTCTTACTTATTTTTGGGATCTACCAGTTCGCATGACGGAGATATCACCGATCAACACGGCGCTGGTGATTTTTGGGTGGGAAAAACAGATCATTGGGGAAATCTGCTATGGAACCACTGCTATGGCGGAACGGCATATGATGATCCTTTATTTATTAAGCAACTTTCCGACGGAAATTATATCGTTGGAGGTGGGACCAAATCTAATGATGGTGATGTGTCAGGCAATCATTCATTTAACGGGTACCTGGACATGTGGATCATTAAAATTTCGCCGGATGGGGTTCTTATCTGGCAACAGTGTTTTGGTGGGCATATGCATGAAATCATGCAGGATGCAATTGAACTTCCAGGCAAAAGGCTACTATTAATAGGCTCGACCTTCACTTCAGATAACAGTGGGGATGTCCAATGTGTTCATCATGGAGCGGGTACTTATGATAATTGGCTTATCATGGTATATGACTCGACTTTGGTTGGAATTCCGGAAGATGCAAAGGTTTCTGAGGAGATTGTTGCATTTCCCAATCCTGCATGCGACTTTGTGAAATTCTCCTGTAAATCAAAAAACATCAATAATACCATTGACATTCTGATTACCGATCAACTGGGAAGGATCATAAAAACACTTATATTGAGTTCGGGAATCAGCGAACAAATATGGGATACGAGGAACATACTTTCCGGTGTATATTGTTATTCCTATAAGTCCGGTAACCTCAGAAAGACCGGGAAAATCGTGATCATTAAATCTTAGGAAACTTCTGAAACATACTAGCCAAGCGGATATTGTTTTTATTCGTGCTGACCATGGATAGCGGTTTTATTCAAACTTTCTTTATGTATTCTGTAGTGTAAATCAGACAACTCAAGTTTCACATTTTTCTTTCAGGTATTCCATTAATGCCTTTTTATTACATTTCCTTATAATTGATCAAAAATGTATCGTAAGAAATATGTGTCTTTACGATCATAAAAAAGCGTTCCGTCTATCGACGGAACGCTCGATTCTTTGAAATAAAGCCGAAGGTTAGAAAGCGATCTTGTTTTCAACATCGGCGATACTTGCATCGAAGGAAGTCTTAAGAAAATCAATGACTTTCTTGATACCAGGAGTAAAGCTGGTAGTGAAGACATTCCCGTCGGAATCATTCAGCCGCATGGAGCAGTTGAAATCATTGGAAGAAACCTGGAAACGCTCAAGTTCACTGCGGGTCTGGACCAGCTTGGCTCTTTTTTCAACGACAAGCTGAAGGTTTTCGACCTTGAGGATCTTCTCAATCAAAGTCATTTCCTTCTTTGGCTCAGGAGCAGGGATGACCGGCTTTTCCGGTTCAATTTTCATCAGAGCTTTCTTCTCTTCGATTCTGTTTGATTCAGGACTGAGGACCGTCTTGACAACTGCAAGGCCTGCGAGGTCTTCAGTAGTAGGTTTTCCGTTACCTGGTTTCAGTGCGGTAGCTGTTAATTTTGTCATTATTTTGGCCGCTGCCCTACGGACTTATTTTGGCATCTGGCACGCCATGGTTAAATAAAATTTATGCTTGGGGACACAAACGGAATGAAAATTTTAAGCAAGAGTTCAGGTCTGATTTTTCATTTCAAAATCTGAATGAACCCAACGGGTGACGGTGCCTGCAGGCGGTCACTCTTAGCGAAAAACATTTTCATGAGTTTAAATTTGCTGCAAATTTTGAGTAACAGTGGGTAGGGTTTTGCTTGCTTTCTCCTATAAATCCTCTTCAAATACCAAATTATAGAGCCTTTGGGGTGCTACTTTCTCCTGCGAGTTTATCCGTTATTACTAACGGCCATAACTCATGTCTGTGTTCTCAAA